>Ga0111186_1012_pt1 | contig 28717 bp, 21 predicted proteins | sample DeeMarSWOR324_28_FD_80243 | JGI IMG/M metagenome (GOLD analysis project Ga0111186, IMG submission 80243) | Phycisphaerae bacterium SM23_30 | reverse complement strand
GGCGGGCAAAGGGGCGGCCCAGCTAAGAGAAGAGGGGATCGAGGTGCGGGTGGGCTGCTGTGAAAAAGAGGCCCGGCGATTGAATGGGGGATATTTCAAGCGGCTGGTCAAGGGTCAGCCGCAGGTCATATTGAAATGGGCCCAGAGCATCGACGGCAAGCTCGCCTGGCCCAAAGAAACACAGAGGCGTTTAATAACCGGCGCGAAGGCCCGGCAGCACGTACATCGTCTGCGGAGCAGATGCGGGGCGATACTGGTCGGGGTGGGGACGGTGCTGGCGGACGATCCCCGGTTGACGGTACGTCTGGAAGGGGATCATCATCAGCCGATACGGGTGGTTCTGGACAATCATTTGCGGACACCGGTGGAAAGTCAACTGGTGCAGACGGCGCAGGAGGCGCCATTGGTGATTTATACCTTGACCAGGGCAATGGGTCAGGAAAAGGTCGGCGTTTTATTAGATTGCGGCTGTAAGGTATTGCCGGTGGCGGAGCATGACGGGCAAGTGAAGCTGTCGGCGGTGCTGGCGGATCTGGGCAAAAGAGGGGTGACGGACCTGCTGGTGGAAGGGGGAGCAACGGTGCTGAATGCGTTCTGGGAGGCAGGATTAGCAGATAAGCTGGTGATATATATAGCCCCGTTGATCATAGGCGGTTCATCTGAAATACCGGCAATAAAATTGCACCGCAAGATAGAAAGCCTGGAGGATGTAAGCATTGACAATTTGGATGGGGATGTATGTATTGAAGGGTATTTAGGGGATCTAAAATAGGGATACTTTGATCTGGCCTTTATCCCCCCATTTTACAGGGGAGGATGGTTTTATTTAATGAAAGGAAGGAATGAACGCAAGAGCGATTGTAATTGGGGCGACCTCGGGGATCGGCAGGAGCCTGGCGGAGATTTTATCGCAAGAGGGTTATATCGTAGGGCTGGCGGGCCGGCGGGAACATTTGCTGGAGGAGGTCAAACAGTCGTTGCCGAACCGGTCGTTTACCAAAAGAATGGATGTTTCCCGGACGGAGGAGGCGCGCGGGCGGCTGGGAGAGCTGGTGGCGGAGATGGCAGGGGCCGACCTGATCATTGTCAATGCGGGAACGGCTTCGGTTAATCCGGAATTAGACTGGCATAAGGAAAAAGATGATATTGAAGTTAACGTAGCCGGTTTTACGGCGCTGGCTAATGCAGCAATGCATCATTTTATCAGGCAGGGGTCAGGACATCTGGTGGGGATTTCGTCGATAGCGGCCTTGCGCGGGGGGCGTAGTTCGCCGAGCTACTATGCCTCCAAGGCATTCGTTTCGCATTACCTGGAAGGGCTGCGTCATATGACGGTGAAAACAGGGCTGGACATTACCGTGACGGATATTCAGCCGGGATTTGTCGATACAAAATTGGCCCTGGGGGATAATATTTTTTGGTGCGCCTCAGCGGAAAAAGCGGCCCGACAGATATACGGGGCCGTCCGTAAAAAGAAAAGTCATGCGTATATAACGAAAAGATGGAGATTGATCGCCTGGCTGATGAAAGCGGCGCCGGGGTTTATATATTATCGGACCTGAATTGATTATCCCGGAGATTTTGACGGTTAGATCAGGTTTGTTTCGCCGAATTTCGTTTGGATTGTTTGGTCATACGATAAATCAGGGCATCTTCGATAATGACGTTGTTGATGGCATTATTGGTAAAGCGTATGTTGTCAGTGGCTTTTGCCGATGTTTTTATCACTTTACTGAGGAGTTTAACTGTATCATTACTCGGGCTCATTAACGTGATATCATCGAAGGCTATATCAGTGATTTTTTCTGTTTTTTTCATTGCAGATAAGATTTTTTTATAGGATGCGATGGGTCCGTCTTTATCCACGATTGGCGAAGCAATCATTAAACGCCAATTTTCCGAATCAGATTGATAAAACCAGAAGGCGGCGGGAATGTTTATCCCGGCTTTATCAAGTACACGTAATAGGGTCTTGCCCTGATCTATATCACTTTTTACCAGTGTTTTTTTATCCATGTTAAAATTCCGTTTTTGTCATCTGAGACAGCGATAAATAAATCACGTGCCTTTTTTTCATCTATCCTGCTTTCATAGCGGCTATCTTCTGACCAATCCTTTACGGTGTTCCAAAATAGATTTAGTTGCTTATCATTTTTCTTATCTTTTTCAAAATCTTTCCTTAGGCCTGCTGCACCAAGGAGGTATTCAATTTTGTGTGTATATAATTTTTTAACATGGTTAGGCTTTGGCGGAAAATCAAATTTTTTTGTTTGTTTGGCAATACAAGCTTTTAAGGCACATTCGAAAATATATCCACAAATATAATACGCGGCGGCATATCTTTTTGATTTTAATAAGGCATCCGCGTCTTTAAGCCGAGTATCAGTTAACTTTTGAAAGTCCTTTCTCTTCAATATTTTATCTCTTTTTTAATGTAATAGTTATGGCAGGTATGTTTCTTATAATTGTAACTAATTGTATAATATAAAGTTATCGAAATTTTCCCCTGTTATCCATCTAATTTTTTTATTATTTCCATCAGGATTTCTAAGTTGTTGTTGCAAAAGTGTTTATAAAATTTTTTAAATTTTTTTGGGACAAATTGGAAGTTATCGGCCACTAGTATTATGAGGTGGTAAAGACAGCTTTACCGCCAAAAGTAAATAAGCGCCTCAAACCCCGGAATTTGGGAGGTCCTCGCGGGTCGTGAACAGAGCCTGTGAGGGGCCCTCGGATCGAGGGGTATTATTTTGCGCATACGGGGAAGGGGGGCCGGTAGAGAGGCGGTTTGACGGCAGTCAGGCAGGTTATTATAATAGACAAATAACGACCAAAGTTTTGCAAAAAGGGCTTTAGGCATGTTTGAGTAAATTTTAAGGGAAAAATGAAGAACAGACTTGCGGGTTTTACACTGGTGGAATTATTGATTATTGTAGCCATTATTGCTGTATTACTGGCGATGGCGGCGCCGCCGGTGTGGAAGGCCAAGAAAAAGGCCCAGGAGTTAAAGGAGCAGGCGGAAAAAAGAAGCGACCAAGTCGATAAGGAGTATCTGAACAGGGATAAAGAAAGGACGTTAAACGCGACAGATGAATCCAGCAGAGACGGCGGATTGATCTTAGAGGCGAGGGAAAGATTTCTGTTGAAGGAGGCGGGACTCTGCCATAGGCTTAGGGGGTGTGATAGATGGACTTAGATCGATTTCGGCGCTTGTTAGATGGATATATATAATCTGGTCAGTTTTGGGGGCGTTTTTATCTTATTAATGTTGGGGTGGGTGTTTTCGGGGGATCGGGGGCGGATGAATTTTCGCTGTATCGGCTGGGGAGTAGGGGTTCAGTTGTTATTGGGATTAATCGTGTTTCGGGCGCCGTTTAGCCGCGAGGTTTTTCTCTGGCTTAACGAGGCGGTATTGAAGTTGCTGACGGCGGCCCAGGCGGGCCAGAAATTCTTGTTTGGTCCGCTGGCCCTGGGTGAGGGGGAGACCGGAGCGGCGGGAGAAGAATCTTTAGGATTTATACTGGCGTTTCAAGGTCTGCCCATGATTATCTTTTTTGCGGCGTTGATGGGGCTGTTGTACTACTGGCGGATCATGCCGCTGGTGATTCGAGGTTTTTCGTGGTTTTTTACGCGGGCGATGCGGATCAGCGGGGCGGAAAGTCTTTGTGCGGCGAGTAATATTTTCGTGGGGATCGAGTCGGTGACGGCGGTGCGGCCTTATCTGGGCCGGATGACGCGGTCGGAATTCTGCACGATTTTAACGGCGGGGATGGCAACGGTGGCGTCGAGCGTGCTGGGGGTATATGTATGGTCCTTGAAGGACGTGTTTCCGACGATTGCGGGACATCTGATTTCGGCGTCGATACTGTCGGCGCCGGCGGCGGTGGTGATGTCAAAGATTCTGGTGCCGGAAGACGGCGCGCCGGTGACGCTGGGGCGGCAGGTGGAGATGCATCAGGAACCCGAATCGGGCGCTATAGAAGCGGTGATTAACGGGGCGATGGCGGGCGTGAAGCTGGTGGTGGGGATTTGTGCCTTACTGATTGCCTTTCTGGGATTACTGGCGGTGGTTGATTTGTTTATCGGGGGTTTGGGTCACCTGTTGGGATCACTATTTGATGCCCAATGGGAATGGTCGCTGCAGAAAGCTCTGGGATACCTGATGGCGCCGCTGGCGATGATCATGGGGATAGAGCCGAAGGATATTACGATAGTGGGCGGACTATTAGGTGAAAGGTTGGTAGCGACGGAAGTGCCGGCGTATTTACGTTTGGCGGAGTTGATGGATTCGTATGCGTTGTCGCCGCGAAGTTGCGTAGTCAGCGCTTACGGGTTATGCGGATTTGCCCACGTGGCGTCGCTGGCGATTTTTGTAGGGGGGGTGACGGCGCTGGCACCCCAGCGGCGTGAGGATATCACCAAGGTCGCGTTACGGGCCCTTGGGGCGGCGACGCTGGCGTGTTTGATGACGGGGGCGGTGGCGGGGACGTTTTATCATGAAGGGGCGGTGGTTTTTCAAACGGCGGGTGGATGAATGGAAGAGTGCAAGAGTGTTAAAGCATCGCGGAGCAATGATATTTTAAATAGATTTTTCGCCGGGCCAGGAATGAGGGATAATTGGAGGTTGACGGATTATGCAGGCGGCATTGATAGGGTTAACGCAATCGGGCAAGAGCAAGTTGTTTTCCGCGATTACCGAAGGGCAGGAGCACGCCCAGGCGGCGGCGGCGCACCAGGCAGACAAGGCGGTGGTCAAGGTGCCGGACGGGCGATTAGGGGTGCTCAGTGAGGTATATAAACCGAAAAAGATGACCTATGCGACGATAGAGTTTCTGGACCTGCCGGGGCTGAGCTTTCTGGATGAGTCGAGCCGTCATGAGGCCCGGCGGATTATCGCCCAGGCGCGGCAGTCGGATATGCTGACGGTGGTGCTGCGGGGATTTCATGACGAGTCGGTGGCGGCGTATCGGGAGCGGATCGATCCGGTGAAGGACCTGGAGGAATTGAAGAACGAGCTGCTGCTGGCGGATCTGGAATTGATTGAGAATCGCCTGGAAAAACTGGAAGCGGCGGTGACCAAACCGACGCCGCACGTTGAACAGGATAAACAGGAGTTGGTTTTGATGCGGCGGTTCAGGGAGGCGATTGATAAGCTACAGCCTATCAGCGAGGCTGTCGAATCGCCCGAGCAAGAGAAGCAGGTGCGGAGTTTTGGGTTTTTGAGTCTCAAGCCGATGCTGTTCGTGGTAAACGTGGATGAGGATAAACTTGATCGGCCGATGGAGATAACGACGGAACAGGCTTCCGGAGAAGTATTGACGCTGTCGGCCAAACTGGAGGCGGAACTGGCGGTGCTGGAGGAGCAAGAAAGAGGAGAATTTATGGAAGATATGGGCATAAAGGAAGCGGCCAAGGATCGCCTGATCAAGATGTGCTATAAGACGTTGAATCTAATTTCCTTTTTGACGGTGGTGTCGGGGGAGCTGCGGGCCTGGACGGTGCCGGCGGGCTGCAGTGCGTGGGAGGCGGCCGGGGCAATACACAGCGATATTCAGCGGGGTTTCATCCGGGCGGAGACGGTGCACTGGGATGACTTTACGGCCGCCGGCGATATGAAGGCCGCCAAAGCGGCGGGCAAGGTGCACCTGGAAGGCAAGACGTATCAGGTGCAGGACGGCGATATTATAAGTTTTCGATTTAACGTTTGAGCGAGTCGAGGAGTGGATGAGTGAATGATTGAATGAGTGATGAGCGGACAAGTTTTTAAGGTATCGCAGGGCGATGCCAATTTTTTTGATTGTTTTTTTCCGGGACGCCGGGATACAAAATGCAGGTTGTAACTATGTTTGAAATATAGTATATTAATATTAGTACTAAAGTCCGGTTAATATTTAAGCGCTTATCGTTAAGGGCAACAAAGAAGACGAGGAATTTTTTAGTGAACGGTATTATTATAAGCATTGGGGATGAATTGGTGTTTGGGCAGACGGTTAATACCAATGCGACGTGGCTGAGCCGGGAGTTGGCGGCCCTGGGAATCACGGTGAGCGAACATATCACCTTAGCGGACGATGTAGAAGCGATTAAGGTTTATCTGCAACAGGTGGGTCAGGCGCGGGACGTCATACTGGCGACAGGAGGGCTGGGACCGACTAAAGACGATCTTACCCGGATTGCCCTGGCCCAGGTGTTGGGCAGCGCCTTACGCCTGCATGAGCCGACGCTGCGGCAGATCAAGCAATTTTTCGAGGAGCGGGGCCGCGAGATGCCGGATACGAATCGGATTCAGGCGATGATCCCGACGGGTTGTGAGGTTTTGGAAAATAAGCTGGGCACGGCGTGCGGAATGCAGGTGCAAATTGGCCGGGCGGCGGCTTTTTTTCTGCCGGGGGTGCCGCAGGAGATGCGGGACATATTTGCAGGTAGCGTAAAAAACAAATTGCAACAGATGATCGCGTTCAAAGGAACCAACGGAGTCATCATGACCCGGACGCTGCATACGGTGGGGGTGGGCGAATCGGATATAGCCGAACGTCTGGGTCGAATGATGGATCGGGATCGTAATCCGTTGATCAACAGCACCGCCGCCCAGGGGATCGTCAGCCTGCGGATTAACGCCCGGGCGAAAAATGAAGTGGAAGCCTTGTGTCTGATCGAGCCGGCGGAACGAGAGATATGGCGGCGGCTGGGGAGTTCGGTTTATGGCGTAGATGACGAGACTTTGGCGCAGGTAGTGGGGCAATTATTACGCGAGCAGCACAAGACGCTGGCGGTGGCGGAATCCTGCACGGGGGGACTTTTAGGCAAGGAGCTGACCGATATAGCCGGTTCCAGCGATTATTTCAAGTGCGGCTGGGTGGTGTACAGCAATCAGGCGAAAATAGACATGTTAGGAGTTGACGCCGAAACGATCACGCAGTACGGGGCGGTCAGCGAGCAGGTGGCGCGGCATTTGGCCGAGAGGGCCCGGCATTTAGGGCAGGCCGATTACGGCATCGGCATTACAGGTATTGCCGGGCCTACGGGGGCCAGCGAAGATAAGCCGGTGGGTCTGGTTTATATTGCCGTAGCGGAAGGCGACAACTCGTCGGTCAAGCGCCATGTTTTTCCGGGAGATCGGGAGATGGTGCGCCTGCGGACGGTCAATATGGCGCTGAATATGCTGCGTAAAAAAATATTACCGGGAAATTGACGTGGAACCTGAAAAGATATTGTCTTCGTTGGAAAAAGATGCGGAATTAGTTTCCCCCCGGATCAGAGAATGGTGGTTAAATTATTTACACGAGCAGCATCAGCGTTATTTAGACATTTTGGCGTTCCTTATAGAAACCGGTAGCGGCGGGGAGATTCTGGAGATCGGCAGCGTTCCGGCTCATTTGACGGTGTTATTAAAGAAGCTGGGGTATTCGGTTCGGGGGGTGGATATCGATCCTGAGCGGGTGAGAGGAATTTGTCGGAGATATAGTCTGGATATTGCCGAAGTGGACATTGAAACGCAGGAATTACCGTTTCCGGACGATAGTTTTAACACGGTATTATTTACGGACATGCTGGAACATTTACGGATCAATCCGGTTTTTACTCTCCGGCAGATTTATCGCGTGTTGCAGGAGGGCGGCAAGATAATTCTCAGCACTCCTAATATAACTCCGGCGCAGCGTTTTCGCTTTTTCCTCTACGGAGACAGTTACCAAGATAATCTTGCGGAGGAGCTTAAGAAGCTTCAGACGGTGGGTCATATGGGGCATTTTCGACTTTATATCCTCAGTGAAGTAAGGCAGCTTCTGGAAAGCGTCGGTTTTCGTATGGGAATCTTTACCTACAAAGGGGGGATGAAAAGATTATCCCGGCGGCAGGACCGCTTGTTGTATTGGGTCCATCCGAGAAAAGAGCGCTTTCGGGAAACTCTTTACGTGGCGGCTCAGAAAGTTTGATATAACCGGAGGAGTTTTTGATTTAAGAGTCGGATGTCATATTTTTTTTCGACGAATTTTCTGCCGGCGCGGCCCATTTCAGAAGAGATATCCGGGTGTTCGATGAGATATTCGATTTTTTGCGCCAGGGCGTCCACGCGGCGTTCGGGTACCAGAAAGCCGGAGCGGCCGTCCAGCACCCCGTCGGGAATACCGTTATGCAAGGTGGAAACGACCGGCAAGCCGGTGGCTTGAGCTTCCTGAAGAACCAGACCCTGTCCTTCCATGTCGCCGTTGGAGGCGGTGACGCTGGGCAGCAAAAAAAGATGCGCTTTATAGTAAAGTTCCAGCACCTCTTGCTGTTTTTTTTCCCCCAGGAAGTTAACCGAGCGGTCGATCTGTAATTGGGCGGCGAGTTTTTGCAGTTTATCTTTCAGGGGGCCGTCGCCGGCGATGTCGTAGATGAAATTCTTTTTTCGGGCGTGTAATTGAGCCAGGGCTCGTAAGGCGAATTCGTGCCCTTTTTTCTCGACCAGCCGACCGACCGTAAGGATTCCGACCGGCTCGGAAGGCAGGAATTTTCTAGGATGATATTGGAATATGTCCAGATCAAGCCCCATCGGCAAGATGCGGATTTTTTCGGCGGGACAACCGAGTTTAACGGCTTGCTGTTTGGTGAACTCGGTGTTGGCGGTGAAGAGATCGGCATTTTTAAACAAGGCGTCATAGACGTGCATACCTTGCTCGCGAGGATATTGATTGACGTCGTAACCGTGGAGGGTGGTCAGGAATTTTCCGGGGACGCCCATATCTTTAAGATTAACGGCGCGCAGGCCGTTGGGTCCGAAATGGCAGTGGAATATATCGAAGTCGCGGTTGAGGAAGCCGAGCAGCCAAAATAAAACCCGGGGAGGTACGGTTTTTCGGCGGCGGGTACAGAAGACGGCGGTTTTTAAGGCTCGCAAGGGGCGGCGGGGCAGATGGAGCAGGATTATGGAGGCGATTTTCAGATAGCGCCATACTTTCGAGGCGGGAAAATCCGGATAGTAATAAATGCGTTGTCGGAGTCGGTACTGATCCACGACGGCATGCATTTTGTCCTGCGGAGGTTGAGTGGAGGCGTAAATGGTCACCTCGTGCCCCAGATCCAGCAGCCCGGTGATTTGATTAATGATGAAGGTTTCCGATAGTGTCGGAAAGGCATCGACGATAAAGGCGATATTTAGGGGTGTTTGGTTATTTTTTTTCACAATTAAATTTTTTTACTTATGTATGATGCCGAAAGTCAATTTTGCAAAATTCTGGTAATCAAACAGGCGGCTCGAATTATGGTTGATATTATATGTATCCCAGGTCCGCCAGTCGTTTTTTAACGACGGGATCGAAATCCCGGATGTTGACGGCGTCGGGAGGTCTGGTTTTGACCCGGGCGCGTTTTTGATCAAGTTTTTGTTTTAGGGTTTCGGCGATTTGGGGATAATCGGCGCGGACGTTTTTCGTTTCGCCCGGATCGGTTTCCAGGTGAAAAAGCTCCTCCCGGCCGGAGCCGTACCTGATATATTTGAACTGGTTGGTTCTGACGGCCTGCTTGGCGCAAAACAGGTTTTTGTCGTTAAAGTCGGGATTTTGTTTTTTAAAGTAAAATAAGTTGGTAGCCGGGTATGCGTGTTCGGCATATGTGTATTCCGGAAAAGGGATGCGGCCCTTGACATATTCGAGGAAACTATTCGCTTTTATCTGTTCGGGGGGGATTAAAGGACCTTGGTAGTCGATCAGATCAAGCAGGGTGTGGAACAGATGGTGCTGCTGTACCTGAGGTGTGATACGTCGGGAGGGGGTTAATTTGGGGGGGAAAGTGATAATCAAGGGCACTTTGAGCAAAATGTCATGCAAAGAGAACCAGTGATTCAATAGATTATGTTCGCCCAGGTGTTCTCCGTGGTCGGAAGTAGCGACGATAATGGTATTGTTTTGATATTTTTGCCGGTCGAGAAATTTCCACAGCCGCGCCAAACGTCGATCGGCGCTGGCGACGCAGGCGTCGTATAGACCATTAAGTGTGGATAATTGACGGTTGGTAAGAGCATCGGGGCGGGTTCGGATTTGCTTGAAGTTTTTTTGTAGATGCTGCACATCATCCGGGTCGGCGTTTTTCAAGCCGAACTTTTTGCAAAAACGGTGCGCCGGATGATAAGGCATGTGGGTGTCCATAAGATTCATATAAATAAAGAGGGGCGCTTCCGGCGGCGACCATTGAGATAAACGCTCGATCACCTTTTTGATGACGAGGGTCGAACGATGCTGGTCGCGGATTTTGAGTAAGGGTCTGATTTTGTGATTGATTTTGCGCAGGATGGGGGAGCCGGCCGGGGGGGGGAATTTATAGTTGGCGTCGAAGAACCGGTTGAATCCCCGGGAGAGGTTGGTGGCCTGCGACAGCCACATGTTGTCAAGGGCATAGGCTATGGTTTCGTATCCGATTTGGCGGAAAAGCTCGGCCAAGGTGGGGATTTCATCACTGAGATAAAGGTTTTCATCGTTGGCGCCGTGCTCAAAGGGATGCAGGCCGGTAAACAGAGAACTTTGGGAGGGCAGAGTCCAGCAGGAGGAGGCAATGGCGTTTTCAAACAACCAGCCGGAACGGGCCAGCCGATCAAGGTTGGGGGAGGTGGGATGTTGATAGCCATAGCAGGAAAGTCGGTCGGCACACAGGGTGTCGAGCACAACGAAAATCACATGAGGATGTTTAGCAACGCTTGTCATTTTGGATTCCATTTATTCCAGGTAACCCAGGCGGCGCAATCGGTTTTCAATCTGGCGTTGTTCGTCATCTGAGTAGGCCGACGGCGCAACGGGCGCCTGGTCCGGGTAAGCGGCGTCGGTATATTCGGTTGATATTTCAGAGGAGAAAATATCCTGAAGCACTTTGCCGTCCATATAGCCTGGCACGGCCAATCCCAGATAACTCAACACGGTCGGGGCGAGGTCCAAGATGGTCGCATTAGGGCAGGTATGGGCGGCTTTGATATCGGCGCCCAGAGCCATAAATATTCCGTGCCCATGGTGCATGCCCACATGAAAATCATTTTGCTGATCGACGATGTGAAATAGATTCCGGCTACCGGGAGAAAAATCTCCCGTGAATGAATAACCGGCGGCAGGCTTTAAAATCAGATCGGGCATTAAGTGAAGTTTGGCGCCGTGATATATTTGCCCCCGGGTAAATATGTTCTCGACCACTTTCACTTGGCGCTGAGGGTCGGTAATTTGGAGTAATTTTTCTCTGAGTTCGCTTTCCGTACGTTTTCGGTTATGAGCCTCCGGCTCTAAAAGATAGACAAAACCGTCGTTGCCCCGGCTGAAGGAAAACACCCGGGTTTTATCCCATTGAAATGATGGCGGCGCCGGCCGGCAGATTTGCTCAAAGCGCCGCCCCAGTTTTCCCTGTGCCGCGGGCCCATGGAGACAGAACGACTTGAGCGTCTGCTCTAAAAATGATGCAAGCCGTGCTTTTGGGGTGGGCGGTCTGATGCTTAAGAATCCCTGCTCATAAAGCCAATTACCGAGTCTAAACCGTTTAATATGCCTTTGAAAGCCGTGGTCGGAAATAATCAAGAGGGCACAACGGCCGATTGACTTTTCTTGAAATGTTCGCCAGAGGCGGGAGATCTTTTCATCCAGAGGCTGGTAGAAGTTTTTCAAAATAAAGCGATGTTTATCCGGATCGTATAGGGGGTGATTTGAATCCAGATAGCCCCACAAGGCGTGTTGCACCACGTCGGTGGCCTGAAAATGTACCATGAACAGATCGAAAGGCTCTTTGTTCATTAGGTACTGAGCGGCTCGGGCTCTGTTTTCCACGACGGCGGCCATTTGTTTGATGAATAATTCGAGGTTATGGCGGGCGTAATTTTGAGTGATATTTTTAAGACGGAAGATGTGATAATCCGGTACCGCTTTGCGCAGCTCGGTTTTTAGTTCCGCCGGCCAGGTGAAATCCGAATCCCCCGAAGGGGTGAGAATGCCGGTAATCATATAACCGTTAATTTTTCGGGGGGGGTAGGTCAGGGGCACGTTTATAACGCCGACGCGTTTACCGCCGCCGCCGGCAATTTCCCAGAGTGTAGGAAGCAGGGAATCGGCGTTAATAAAATGAGTGGTTTTGTCTTTTTTGTCCCAGTAGGTGAAATCAAAGATGCCGTTTTGCCCCGGATTGGCCCCCGTTTGAAAGGCGGCCCAGGCGGCGGGAGTTTTAGGGGGAGTGGTGGACTGGAGAATCCCGGAGGTCCCCCGACAGAGAAACTCCTGAAGGTGAGGCATATAACCCTTTTGCACGGCGGGTTTGAGGACGGTCCAGGTTCCCCCGTCAATACCGACAATTAAAATTCTGGAGTCGTTCATGATAAGTGGGAAAAAGCTTCCTTTGAAACACGAGGGTATGGCTTTGTCGAGACCGGACGGTTTTTAATATTGAGCTTGATCATTTTTAAGAGCTTTATACGCCTTTTTCATTTTTCGATATAAAGGTTCCATTACGTTATAGAGACGCGGGCGCATCCAGAGAAAGTCCAACAATTTCTCGCAAATAATTTGCCCGGGGCGGGAGAATTCATAAGCCCGGCGGTAATATTCGGTCGTTTTTTTAAAGTTGCGGCAGGCAAAGAGGATATCGCTCTCGGGGTAGTCAGGCAGATTCAGAACGGTTTGTCCTTCAAAAAGGCTGTCGAGCTTTTTATCGGTTAAGAAACCGTTTTCCCGGCATATTTCATACAATTGCGTCTTGGGATAAGGATAATATATGGTGGTCTGGATGTTGACGGGCCTGATTTTAGCGGTCAGCTTTACCGTCTTCAAAGAGCGTCTTAGGTTTTCAAAGGGAATACCGACCATGGTAAACGCGTAGATTTCAATGCCTTTTTGCCGGCAGAGTTCGCTTATGCGCAGAATCTGCTCTTCATCCTGATTTCTTTTTAAGATGTCGTTTCGGATATAAGCGTCGCCGCTTTCCAGGCCCAGCTGCAATCGAATACATCCGGATTTATGGAGTTGATCGCATATCTCTTCGTTGAGCAAATCGAAGCGGCTGTTGCATACATAGGGAACATTTATTTCCCTGGGGTAACGCCGGGCGAATTCGGCAAACCAGCGCCGGTTCAGGGTCAGTATGTCATCGTGCAGCATGATGCTTTCCACGTTGTTATAGGCATTCAAGGCCTGTTTTATTTCCCGGAGCAATCGATCGACCGATTTGAAGCGGACGTAACAACGTTTGTTGGGGTAGATTTTTCTCAGGGCGTGATTGCAGCAATAGGTGCACTGAAAAGGGCAGCCCCGCGAACCCATAAACGCTAAGCGGCGCAGTTTGTAATCGGTGGTGCTTTCATAGTCAAAGAGTTCCCGGTCCGCCGGGGGCAGAGAATCCAGATCCTCCATCAGGGGGCGGACCGGATTTTTGAAAATTTTACCGTCCTTTTTAATCCACAAGCTTTGAATGGATGAAATGTCTTTTGCCCCTTCCAGCCGGTCGCATAACTCCTGCAGAGGACGTTCTCCTTCGCCCAGGCAGATAATATCGAGGCCCGGCTGGGCAATGGCTTCCTCCGGGTGTAAAGTAGGGTGGATGCCGCCGCAGATGGTTAACACGTTACGTCGTTTTTTTAGTTGGGCGGCGTAGTCGGCGGCGTAACAAAAAGCGTTGGTGGTAGCGGAAAAAGCCACCAGGTCGGCGGTGCGGTATTTTTCTTCGAAAATTTCTATAAAACGATCGCAGGTGATACGTTCAGTGATATGAAAGAGGCGGGCGGTATGATGATGCAGTTTCAGATACGCCGACAGGGAAGCAATCCCTTCATGGTATTTGCCTTCGGCCCCTTTCATAAAATCAAAATATACGAAAACAACATTCATATTATTACCTTTTAAATTATAGCGCCTCAAGCAACGGTGTCTCGTTTCAAGTCAGGTAAAGATGATTTTTTCATGTCCTCATATTCTATTATATCAAAAATTAAGCAGGGATGATTTTAAGGTAATTTTGTCCGGGGACGACAACTTGCTTCTGTAAAGGCCATTCGGCGCCGGTATCGTCCGCGGCTTTATATTTATTCAAGATAGATTGGGGGGGGCCGTGCAGCGTTGTCCTTTGAGCGTCGGAACGAGGATTGACGACCCAGGCCGTGATATTTTCGTTGCCGGGGGCGGGCAGGATAAATAATTCGGGATTATCGGCCTTGAAGATTACCTCATAATCGGCCATCAGCGTATGGGCCCGGGCGTCTATGGGGAAAGGCAGCTCGTGTCTTTGGAATAGATGAAGATATTCAGCTAAAAGGATGATGGCGTTTTCGTTGATCATGCTGCCGTAGAGCAACAGAACATCGGCGAAAATGATCACGCGCCGCTCACGCCGTTGCAGGAGATTTTTAATCAGCCCCACCCGGTGGGTGTATATGCAGCTTTTCGTAATGACATTCCGCAGCCAGGAAGATCGATTCATTTGATATAATAATAATAAATCCTTAATGTTTTGCATATGATAAAAATCCGAAAGACGGCTATGCGTCAAATCCCTTTCCAGGTATCCGTTAGGCATGGCCAGACGGGGGTAATTCTTTTTCAAGAACGGTAAAATATGTCGGGTCATTAAATTATCATACCCCTGTTGCAGCTTGCGGGTGAGGCGGTTTTCTTTTTTTCGTCGGAACCGTATTAAACCGTCTCTGAGGCCGTAAAAAACCCTGTAAAGAACCTCGCCCCGGCGCGCTTCCAGCACTTCCTTGAGGGCGGCGGCGCCCTTTTGGTAGTATTGATTATATCGGTCGTTAGATACCAGAGGATTCAATTTGCTCAGGGCCGCCAAACACCAGAGATGAGTATTTAGACAGAGGGAGTTAGAAACGGATTTATCAAAAGCGCGGGATAGGAAATCATTATGATAAAACGATCTGAAATGTTGGGGCTCGCTTTCGAGCGAATCATGAAAAAACCACATCTGAGCGCCGGGCCACTTGTCGCCGCTTTCTATTACGTATTCCAGGGCCGCTTGCGCTTTTTGTAAAAAGAGATTATGTTTGGTCTGCCGGTAGTAATCCAGTAACAGAAAAACGCCGTCCAACTGGTGCCGGTTATGTGTTTCCATAGCGTCGCTCCAGGGTCCGTGCCGCCACCGGCCGTTATCGGGGAGACTTAACATCACCGAATAAGCGACGAAATTTCGGAGAAATTCATAAATCCGCTTGTGAGTTTGTTTGCTTAAATATGTCAGATGACAATACAGCGTGAAGGCGCACTGCTGGCAGGCCCATCGGAGTGTATGGTGCTTCCTCAGGGGATGATAGATTTTCCCGTTGACGATGTAATCCCAGGCGTTATTAAGGTTTTGATAGTCGAAAAAGAATCCCAGGGATACTCTTTGGGTTTCGAGCGCTTCAAAAGATCGGATTTCCCGTAAAAATTCTCGGCTCTCGCCTTGGACCGCCATGACCGGAAACTCAATTTTCCCGCCGCCGGCGCCTTCGACCGACAGTGTTAAGGTGTTTGACTCCATTTTTTGATGGAATCTCTCCCGGCGTTCCCGGGTGATGTTATGGTTCCGGTTATATTCTCTATAGTAGGGCTCCTGGGGAAACCACAGTAATATCCGCCGGTCCCGATCCGTCAGTAATAGCCCCGAAGCCCCGGGGAAAACCTCCTTCGGATGAAATTGAAATTCCAGGGTTTTACTTTCGGTGAAAGAAAATGATAAATGATAGAGAGTTATTTTTGAATCGGGCTGCGCGTCGATGATAACTTCTGCATCGATTTTATCGGATAAAGTTAAATGACAATGGTTCCGACAAAAACGGCGATCGCGATAAGCTTCTCGTCCGGCTTGATCCGACTTTCGCAGCAAACCCTCCACAAAATTGATGGGTAATTTTTTACTCATAATATTCAAGGATGGTTTAGGGGCTTCTCCCTTAGCTTAAAAACGGGTAAAAACTTCATTTTATCTATACCTTGCGGTTAGGCGGGCGTGTGATATTTGCGCAAAACGCCATATAGCTGTTCCTGAATAATATTTATAATCCCGTAACCGAGCAAGCGGTCGAAAAAATACATAACGCCGCAGTAAGACGCCAGGCCGACCAGCGCCAGTAAAGCAAACGAGGCAAAAGCGATTTCGGTAAATAGATTATATTTCAGTATCCCCATAACGGCGCCCATAATCAAGGTGGCCAGAAGAGGCCAAACAATGGCTTGCAACATCTGTTTATATGGGCAACTAAGAATTTTATGGAGAAGGTAAAGAGCAACCGGCTGGAGGGCAAGAGAACCGCATATCAGAGCCAGCGCCGCCCCGGAAAGCCCCCAGCGCCGAGTAAGGGGATAAATAAGCACAGCCAGGCAGCCTAACTTAATGATCTGCATATGGGAGACGATTCGGGGACGTCCTATGGCCGGGTATAAAGAACCGGCAGCGGCGAAAAGGGCCTGAATTATGCCCCATAAGGCGAAAAGCTGAATGAGGGGGATTATCGGCAGCCATTTCTCTTTCATAAATATACGGACAAAATCCGGGGCCAGAAAGATTATTAATCCCATCAAAGGAAATGAGATGCTGCTGGTAAGTCGCAGAGCCTGAAGAAAAGCCTGCCTTAATCGTAATATATTATCCTGGATTTTAGCATAGGCGGGGAAGGTGGCCTGGTAAACAACCTGCGTTATTTCATATATGATGTCTCGGGACAATTTTTGCGCCATACTGAAATATCCTAAAGCGATGACGCTGATCATCTGGGCGACAAAAATGTCGGCGCCTTTGTTGAGGATGAAACCTAAAGCGCCCGAGGCTAAGATCCATTTCCCGAATTGCCAAAGCTTGCGGCTTTTTTCCCGATCCAGATAAAAACGCGGCCGATGGGAGTGCAAAATATAACTGAGAAAAAACTGCACGACCTCCCGGCACAGCCTCCCCGCGACTAAGGCCCATACGGTTCGGTATTTCCAGGCGATAAGGACCGACAAAATAAAATCGAATATCGTGCCTACAATTTGCCAGATGAATTGTTTGTGAAATTTCAAATCCTTCTGAAAGTAAATAGTGCCGACATTGCTTAAGGCGATCAAGAGAAAACATAACGCCATGACTTGAAGAACAAGGGTGGCGACTTTACGGTCTATCAGCACTTTTTTTATTTCCAGATCAAATGTTTCTTCCAAAAGCAGACGATTGGCGCGGGCGTAATCTTGCCGCAAAAGATATTGCCCGGATAAGCTTTGTGCTCTCTCTGACGTCAATATCGCCTGAAAGGCCTCTTCCTGGTCGAGCCGATGAGTTTGAATGATCTGATTGAAATCTTCCGCCAGATTTTGCCTAAGATGTTCATCAGCCGCCGCTGAAAAAGAGCTTTGCTTAAGTTTTTCTCGGGTGGGCTCCGCCAGGGATTTAGTAATATATATACATGCGGGTTCCTGCGCGGTTTGTAGTTTTGCGACTAGTTTATCCACCTCCATGAATTGGTCCGGCTTAAATCGAGCGGCGCCGTCGAAAAGGATAATTATAAAAGGCGCCGCCAATACCAAAAGCAAAAATAAAACACCGGCCCGTATGAGCCCGATCGTCCAGGCCGAATCCAGATATTCGCTGACGTCGCCCTTTCTTTGCACCAAAGCGGATCGAAAACCTACTTGGGTGAAGGTGTTGAGGGCCCCCATGGTTAATAAGGCGATGCCTAATAATCCGAAATCCGCCGGGGTGAGAAATACTGCCAATATCAACACTCTGCCGGTGGCCAGTAATTGCTGGGCGATTCTTATTAAGAATATCCAGAAACCGCCTTTGGCCACCCGATGGTGAAGGGGGAGATCCGAAGATGCCGGAGTACTGTTTACCGTGGAATTGTCCATGCTATAATGCTATGCTTTATCATTCAGAATCTTATGGCGATACCAATCCCAGCTTCCGGAAGGAACGCTTAAGTCCGCCGAAAGAAATTTTTCCAGCGTGCTTTTGCCGCACTCAAAATATTCCATCATAGAAGTGGCGGTGAAAAGCACTTCCAGTGCTTCGTTTTTATAGTTTTGCGGATGACTGATAATTTTTTCCAGGCCGGGCCGGGAAAAATAATCGCTCAATACGGTGCAGGTTTCGATTTGCTGGCGGAAACAGTCGATAAAATGCGGACTGTGGATGTGTTGGGGCGGAGCGGGCGCCGGATATAAATTTAATTTTCTCAGGCAGAATCTGACGGGATTGGGCCATTTGCGGACTCTTCTAATCAAATTGTACGTTTTGTGCCGGAACGAGCCGACGGGTGCGACAATATTAGCGTAAGGAATTGCGACAAGTTCAAAATGTAATTGGTCCAGAAAAACTTTGTACAGCTTGAAATCCCTTTTTTGCTCGTCCGGTATGCCCATTATATATTGGAAAAAGGGAACCGAATAATATGGAGTTGCGGTCCAGAAAAAATGTTTGGTACGGTCATCGCCCTCCACATGACGAGTGAGAGCGTCTCCATGCACTTCAAAGTGAATGAATTTCTGCACTAAATCATTCTCCGGATAGGATTGCAGGATTTCCTTTACTTCTTGCCGTATCTTTTCTTTTGAAATCTGAACCAGAGCAGACAGCTCGTCCTCCGGGAAGAATTGCTGACGCCTGCAGATATAAGCTGTCAATTCATCCATGTCTTGAAAATAAAGATTGGGCCGGATGTCCCGGGCGATTCGGTCGCCGCCGTTGCCGGTAAAATATGTAAAGTTGCGGCCGTGACGTTGCTTGAGATATTCGAGAAACTGTAATAAAAAGCTTATGCCCAGATAGTTACGGCCGTTTTTTATACGTAAAAGCCTTAAAAAATTCTCTCCCGTGGGTGCCGACAAGGGAACAATTGCATGCTCACAATCTAGTATCTTGGCAATGTCCCGGGCGCAATCAATATCCAACTGCCGGGCTTTTTCATAATCGATAAAAGTGGCCGCCTCAAAAGGTATTTTTTGTGCATACAAAGCGGCGCCTACCGTGCGCGAATCGAGACCGCCGCTGAGAGACAGTATATTTTTAGCGCTGCTTTCGGCGCGATTTTTAACGCCTTGCCCCATGAGACGGGCCAATTCAGAGGCGTTTTCTCGGGTGCTTTTACTCTGATGGGGTTTGTTTTCAAAATTAAATACATGTACGTTTTTGATGCTGCATCGACTTCTTTTCCCGTCGATTTCCAGTAGTCCGGCGGGGGAAAGACGATATATGTTTTTTAAAAGAGTTCTATGATGCGGACAATAGCCGATAAGTAAATACTGAGCCATAGACATCATGTCGTACTGCCGCTTTTTAATCGCATCGGCCAGAAACTTAAGATTTCGAGAAACCGCCACTTCGGATTCCGTGTGGTAATAATATAAAGGCAGTCGCCCTAAAACGTCGTTAAACAGGGCGATCTGTCCGGATAATTTGTTCCAGCAAAAAACAATAAAATCCCCGTCGACATCTAGCAGCCATGAACGGAGTCTTTGTGCCGCGCCGCTGCCGTCTGTAAAAATATTCCTGGCCAAAAACTTTAACTCTGACGAAACAGTGGCATGATCTTTATTATATATCTTACCTTCAAGGTAAATATAAAGTTCATCGTCATCAAAAATTGTTGTGGGATATTCAGGGTATTTGTGGCAGCTGAGAACCCAGTTCGAAGTTTCTTTCTGGTCGATGTTTTTATAATCAAAATCAAGGTCGAATCGATTCGGCCCGTCGGTAAAAACTGTTTTCCGGGAAGCTAGATCGCCGTCAAATCGAAAGAGAAAATTTAATCCGGGCATACAGTACATCCTCGCTTTAAAACCTTTATACGAGTTTTATTGCCAAGAAGTTCCATACTAACATTATTCATAATATTATCGGCCCGAAAAATGATTAAATTTATAACATTTATTAGCTGATATTGTGTGATTGGGCTAATTTTAACTCATATTAATAAAAAGGTTTATAATATAAGTGAGGCCCAGCATGGTAGGCCCAAAGCGGCTTTTTTAATCTAATAACATAAAGTGGTTATTCGATATTGGTAACCGGGCTCAAATTGAGGGCAGTACGAAGGTAAGCAGTCTTCTCAGAGGTAATCCAGCCCTTTTAATATGGCGATAATAAGCCTTTCCGCTCCAATATCACTGTCTGTTATTCTTCTAATTGTTGAAATAACCTCTTGTCTTTCTGATTAGTCACAAGAGCATAAATTTTTTAGCGTTGCCGCCAGAGCGGGTGTTAAGTATGAAAAAGACAAAGAGAATTTGCCTTAAAGTGTTTATATATAAGTAATTACGTAATATAATGCCCATTCTTTTTTTCTGTCTAATTTAGGAAAATGGGCCATATTTTCCTTGACATGCAAGCTTGTTGTGTTAAAATTATTAATGGACGGTAGGTAATAATTAAATTTTATACCGTATATTAAATTAAATATGCTATAATATATTTTTCATACCTTATAACCATACCTGCCAAAAAGGAAGATCCGAGAAATGTTGGAGTAGTTTTCTCGGATTTCCTCCCCGGAGTCAAAAAAAATGTGTAGTTAATTCAGGTGTGTTTACCTGAAAAGCGCGGTCGAGGCCGACTTGGAGTTGCTTTAGTGGAAGATAACTGCTATTATCATTCTTTTTACTTTAGTTGAGAGTCGTGCTCTCGACCACAATAGTTGAAGTGGTCTTATTTATAGGAGGACCAAGTCATGAAAAAGAAAGGTTTTACGTTGGTTGAGCTGTTGGTGGTTATCGCCATCATCGCTCTGTTGGTGTCAATTTTAATGCCGGCGTTAGGCCGGGCCCGCGAGTTGGCCAAAAGGGTGCAGTGTCAGAGCAACCTCGGCGCTCTGGGCCGGTCGATTGTGATGTACGAGGGCGAGTACAAAGACAAAATGCCCAAACCCTGGAGATACACCAACGAAAATCAGTGTTTTGGGAGCGGCGCTCAAAATATGTATCGCGCCGATGGCGATTTTAACCGGGTAGGCACATATAGTAAATCCTATTTCCTTGCGCCGAATTGGGAAGCTACGGGTTATTTAACCGATCAGTCCCGCCAAAATGTCGGTCTCTGCCTTTATCTATTGGTTAAATACGAAGGTGCTGATCCGAAGAGTTTTGTTTGTCCTAGCGCCGAAAGAGACGTGGAGATGGTTTTAGAAAATATCACCGATGCCGCAATGAGACAGTTTAATGTGCATATTGAATTCTGGAGTGACTTGAATAATTTTCAAAGTATGTACAACTTGAGTTATTCGTACCACGATCCTTGGAACACCTATGGCGTGCAGGAAGACAGCGCCATTATGGCCGACAAAAGCAACGCCTTCGATACGGAAATCGGTATTGCCAGATCAGATGCTTTGGGAACGGATCAGATGCCCCATGCAAATAATCCTCCGGAGAACACCGACTGGACCGATTTAGAAGGCGCCAACCCCCAGCACGGAAATTCCAAGAACCATAGGACCGAGTGCCAGAACGTGCTGTTTAAAAATTCAAGCGTGAAAAGATCCGAGACGCCATTGGCGGGTATGGCCGGTGATAACATTTACACCCGTTGGGCCGGACCCTCGGGAGTCGGAGGAATGTATTCGGTTGATGATAAGCAGATTTATGGGAAATGGGGCAATCTCATGACGAGCTTTTTGCTCCATGCTCGAGGCAGAGCCGATTCTTACTTGGGTAATTAAAACGCGCGCGGGATAAGGTCTGCATCGTCTTCAAGATGATGGTTAAGAAACGTTAATGCGGGGCAGCCTGGAAAGGCTGTCCCGTTTTTTTTTGTTTTGACTGCTACAACTATCTGAAATTTTTACACTATCGGCCTTTATATCCGTGAGAAAAATCGGTTCGATTGATGCAAGGTTAGTAATAACAGTATGTTATGTAATGCCTCGTCTCGGACGTTATAACTTGCACCAGGCAATGTTTGTTCCTAATATATCTCTAGAGAAATCTTTCGAAGCGATTATTGATGAACAACCCCAAGAAAGAAGCGGTTTTATGGGAGGCCCTTGAGCATCAGCAGGTGCAGTGCCGCCTGTGCAACTTTCGCTGCCGCATTAAAGAAGGACAGGTGGGAATCTGTCGGGTGCGGCGTAACGTAGAAGGTAAATTGTATTCCCTGAACTACCATGCCATCTGTTCCACGGCCATTGACCCGATTGAAAAAAAACCCTTGTTTCACTTTCAACCGGGCAGCCGCAGCCTCTCCGTTGCCACGGGAGGGTGCAACTTCCAATGCGACTTTTGTCAGAATTGGCAAATAAGTCAGATGCCCCGCCAGCAAAAAACTCTCTCCGGACGAAGCTACCCGCCCGCGCAAATCGTCGAAGCCGCCTTACAGAATCGCTGCCGCAGTATTTCTTTTACCTACACCGAACCGACCATTTTTATGGAAATCTGCGCCGATTGCGGTCGCCTGGCCAAAAAACAGGGCCTGGCTAATGTCTTCGTCAGCAACGGATATATGACGATCGAGGCGTTAAAATTCGCCCGGGATTTCCTGGACGGCATCAACGTCGATTTGAAATCCTTCAGGGAAGAATTTTACCGGCAACATTGCAAGGCTTCTCTGACGCCGGTTTTGGAGACCCTGCGCTATATCGCCCGCCATACCAATATTTGGCTGGAAATAACGACCCTGGTGATCCCCCAAATCAACGACGGCCAGGAGGAATTAAAACAGATCGCCGGCTTCCTCGCCGAAGAGCTGGGGCCTGAGGTTCCGTGGCATATCAGCCGTTTTCATCCCGATTTTCAGAGGACCGATAGCTATCCCACTCCCTCTGAAACCCTCATGCGAGCCTACGAAATCGGCAAAGAAGCCGGCCTCCATTACGTATATGTGGGAAATATGCCGGGCTCCGGTCACGAGAGCACCGTCTGTCATGAATGCGGCCATCTGCTGATCGAACGGGTTGGCTACCAAATCGGCTCCTATAATATCATCAACAGCGCCTGCCCCAACTGCGGCACCGGCGTGGCCGGCAAAGGCCTGGATCCAATCCAGATATGAAGATAAACCTATATTTCCCCGATAAACAATTAAAAATACACTGAATTTGACAGTATGAGCGCCGAATAGCGCGTTTATAAAGCTTTTACTTTCAAAAAAAGGGATAAACCAGTAGATGAACCGTGAAAGGACAAATATTTCTAGAAGGTTGTCTTCCATCTACTACTCGCCGGGGATGATCTGGAGTATCGTCGGTTTCGGCATCGTCGTCCGGTTGGTGCAGTTTTTCTCCCATCGAAGTCTTTGGGTGGACGAAGCGATGCTGGCCCTCAATATTGTAAATAAGTCGTATTCGGAGTTATGGCATACATTGGATTATTTACAGATAGCGCCCCTCGCCTTTCTGACAGTGGAGAAATTTTCCGTTCAGATGTTTGGCAACAGTGAATATTCTCTGCGGCTGTTCCCGCTTTTAGCAGGGATCGCCTCGATATTTCTGTTCCTAAAATTAGCCCGATTAATCCTGGATAATAAAGCCGTTCCCGCCGCTCTTGCTCTTTTTGTGGCGTCCGAATTCTTGATATATTATTCGTCCGAAGTTAAACAATATTCGTGCGACGTCGCCATAACGTTGCTCCTGCTTTTAAGTGCGGTTAAGCTTGTTTCCTCGAAATGGTCCTTCCTAAATCTTACGTTATTCTCATTGGCGGGAGCCCTGCTAATCTGGTTTTCCCATCCGTCTGTTTTTGTCCTTGCCGGTATAGGCGTGCATTTGACCGGCAAATATCTCATAAAGAAAAAATGGTCCCAGATTGGAATTCTTATATGCGTTTTTTCTCTCTGGTCCGTAAGTTTTGCCGTCAATTACTCATTTGTTTGTAATAACGAAAATGTCGAAACCCAACGGAAACTGCTCGTTTGGGAAGATTCTTTTATGCCCCTCCCCCCCGGCAGCATATCCGACATATTCTGGTATTATAAAGCTTTCAAAAACGCCTTTAGTGATCCAGCAAGGCTTGGCTCCAGCGTCATGGTCGTAATCGTTGCCTTTGTAGTCGGATTTTATTCGTTTTTGGTAAAAAAGAAAGATGTTTTTTGGGCGCTGGTTTTGCCTGTTATTTTTGCGATGTCTGCTTCCGGGCTGCATCTATTTCCGTTTAAGGGACGTGTATTGCTTTTCATAGTGCCGATGATGATTCTCGGAATTGGTGAAGGAATAGAAATAGTAAGACAAAAATTATGGCTTAATGCCCCCCTGGCCGGTATCTGCTTCGTGTTGTTGATCGTTTTCTTCCCCATTGTTACGGCAGGAAAACTAATTTTTAAACCCATAACGAGAGATGAAATAAAACCGATGATGTCATACCTGAAAGATCATAGACACAAAGAAGATGTGATCTATGTATATCGAGGGGCAATCCCGGCTTACCAGTATTATGCCCGGCGCTACGGACTTGATCAGGTGGACTATATTCAAGGAACAAACTCGGTAGAACTCCGCAACAATAGAAAAATCTATAAATATTATAATCTTGCCGATCAAATAGATACTCTGCGTGGTCAAAAAAGAGTATGGTTTTTATTTACCAATGTTAGGAAAGATAATAATTTTAATGAAGAAAGATTTTATATTTATTACCTGGAACGCGAGGGTAAAAGATTAGATTCCTATGTGAGCGAAACGGCCTCCATTTACCTGTACGATCTGCACGGCCAAGACGGCGCAGGCACGCTGGGGCGCGGGTTTTGAGTGACCGGCAGTATTATCATATATAGAGATTGAACTGGACTTTGGTAAAACTTAAGATTGAAGTTAAAGCACCTTCAAAATACATCGTTACAGATAAAAACATGATGCAAATTATATATTGGCGGGGGGAATGTCAAAAACGGCTGATGTGGGTGGGAATGATTGGGCTTGGTTTTTACGCAGGTTGTGCAGCTCCGCGAAACACGGATGAGTTGATCCGGCTGGCAGGAGATAGCAATTTGGCCGACCGTCGGCGTCTGGCGGTTGTCGAAGAGGTATTATCCCGCCCCTTGAATCGGTCTCAGCAGGATATTCTGGGGCAACAATTAGCCCAAGTGATGAACTCACCCCGGCATTCGCCGGTTATACGACGGCGGGCTCTTGCGCTTATTTCTCAACGCTATCAAGATGAGGCGGCTCTTTGGCTGGGCCAGGCCCTCTTAAATACTAACGAACCCGAAATATGCCGTGACATAGTCGCCGCCCTGGTAAAGTTAAAAGATAAGCGCGCCGTGCCTTATCTGGTCGTCGCCGGATATGAAAAAGGAAAAATACGACCCGGGCCCGCCGGATTAGTCCAAAAGACCCTCGAACAGATCGCCCAGGAAAATATCATTACAGTTCTGGCAGGGCAAATTGCCGCGAATTCCATGTTTCCAGCACGGCTGGCCGCCTTGGCCGGCCTGAAACAACATGTGGGTCTCGAGCAAACCATAGCGCTCGTCTTGAAACTGGAGAATAACGATGATTTTATTAACCTCTTACAATTCTGGGCCCGCCATTTCCAATATATACCGACTAATAGCGCCGGTTTTTTCGTCTGTCAAACACAGCAAATGTCCCTGACCGACGGTTTGCGGGAACAATTGCAGCAGCGAGCAGGATTTTTGGCGCAAAAGTGGCAATATCGATTTATTCCCCAGGACAGTTATGTTATATTGAAGGCCCCAAAAACCGATCTAGAGCAGACGCCCCAAATATGGACCAACAAAATAACGCAGCGTCTAGCCTCTTTGACCCATACTAAAAGACCGCCCAGCTACCCCGGCGCCCCCGACGATTATCAAGAGGATTTTATTGGCCGGTGCCGCCTTTTTAGTTATACTGACTTAATACGAATGACGCTTTTATTGAAATCGTTGGCCCAATCGGAAACCATTGAACGGCTGCAGCAGTTGTTACAGGATGATTTAGCCGACGTCGAAACGGAAGCGGGAGGCTTATGTTTTCTCGATGATATGGGCCAGGTGCTATTTAAACCATACCCGCCCGGCCGACGAATAGGCGATAATCACTATGACGAATCGCCCGAAATGACCCGGCAGGCCCCCCTTTGCCTGGCCCGCTGGCACTGCCATGCCGACCCGGGACGCCAAAAAGGATTGGCCGGTCCCGGCACGGATGATCTGCAATATGCGGCATACCATAATTGCCCGCTGGTAGTGGTAACTTACGTAAGTGAAAATGTTGTTAATGTGGACTATTGTAACCCGGAAGGTCTTGTCGTTGATCTGGGCAATTATTAAAAAACAAAAGAATATATTTTTACTTTCCGGCATCTTTTGTGGGGCCTGGGCCCCCCTGTTGCCGGCGCTCGGCGGCTGCGCCTCGACGGCGCAGGCCCCGCCTTTACCGGATCAGCAGCTTCAGACTCAGCACCAAATCCCCCGGCAGCAAACTAAACCCGAACCAAATCAGTTCGTACAAATTCAACCCAAACAAGTTCCATCAGAACAAGGCCGGCCCCAAAGCAGACAGCCGCAGGCGAATCGAACGCCCCCAAACCCAAATCTCACTTTAGTCCGGCGTTTTGGGCAAATCTCGCCCCGCGAGCTGGATGAGAGTATAACCGAGGAGCAGTTGTCCAAAATGTACGCCCCTCCCGAGCAAATTCCTACCGTTGTGCTTTGGAGCGCGACGGATCCTAACCGGATATTACCCCCGCTGGAGATTGCCTTGGCCGAGCCCAATATTATTACGGCCCGAAAAGCCTACCTCCAGGGGCGTCGGCTTTTGTTCCAGGGCCAATATTTACCGTCCCGCCAACAGTTATTAAAAGCACTATCCGCCGATCCCAAAAACGCCGCTATTTATGAATTGCTCTCTCAGGCCCAGTTGAATCTCGGTGATTCCCAGGCCGCCGCTCTCTCGGCGCGTCGCGCCGTGGAATTGGATAAAGATCGATTATTGGCATTCCAGCTGCTGGGCGGCCTGTTCATCAACCAGAGTGAGTATCTCCGCGCCGTTTCCGCCTTTCGCCGGGCTTTGAACTGCCCCCAGGCGACCCCCGACAATCCGGTAACCGCCGTGCTGCATCTGCAGTTGGCTCAGGCACTGGAACAATCAGGCTATCTAAACGCCGCCCTCTTACATTATCGCCCCGCTTACCAGTTGTTGCAAAGGCAAAGCCGTTTCTCCCAAACCAATGCCCTTATTTCCCGGCTCATCCGACAAAGACACTTATACCTGTTGAACATGGCCCTCCTCCAGGTCCGGATGGGTCTCATTGCCGAAGCCCGAATGTCTTTACAGCCGGCCCGCGAGGACCTGCCCGAAGGCAGCGACCTGATGCGGGCCTTTATCATGTCTTTGGCGAATCAACGCATAGGCCTGGATATTCGTTACCGACAGGTCATCGCCTTTTGTCGATACCTGCTGGCCCTCGATGACCGGACCGAACATACCCTTGATGCCTTCTACGAAGCATGCCGACAATTGGCCCAGGAAAACGATTATCTCAATGTCCTCAAAAGTTGGTATGAAACCGCAGGAGGTCCCGATCAGCAGAGATTATTAACCGCCCGGGAACATGCCTATGCCCTGGCTTTGGCCCATGAGAACGAACAGGCGAAAAATTTACTCCTCCGGCAATTGGCCTCGGGCATCAAAACAGGCCTCGTTCACCGGGACCTGGCGCGGCTTTATGAGAAGCAGCAGCAGTGGCGCGAGGTTATTTATCACTGGGGCCGATATCTGCAAAGCGACCCCAATATCACCCCGGATATTATAAACCAGCTCGAGCGAAAAGCAGCTCAAATACCCGAACTTGAAGGCAAATTGGAGCAATGGCGTCGGGACGAAAATTTAACCGCAGACTATGGCAGTGTTTTTCTTTTGGGTTGCCTGGCCCAAAAGCAACAGGAGGACGACCTCGCCCGCTGGTGCTATCAGCGGGCCCTGGAGCTGCGTCCGGACTTTGTTCCGGGACGCCGGTACTTTATAGAACTTTTACTGAAACACAACCAGAGTCAAGAAGTCCTTGAATGGATCGAACAAAACACCGGCCTCGACCGGGCTGATCCGGATATGCTCCGCTATGCCGGCAGGGCTTGTATGCAATTAGGCCAATGGTCCCGGGCGGCCCATTACTGGCAGCGGTTTCTCGAACAACGACAGGACGACATCAACGCCTATCTCGCCCTGGCCGAGGTGTGGGCCCGGCAGGGTTCTCTGGCCCGGGCGGAGGAGATCTTGCTGCAAGTTTCAACCGACTGGCCCGGACGGATCAAGGTGGACCAGCAACTGCTGCTGCTCTATGTCCGCTGGAGCGCTCAGGATAACCTCACCGATCAATTCCGCCAGGCAGCCCAAAAACGGGCCCGAAATTTGCTAACCCAATGGCTTCTCCGCAGCGCAGCCGTCAAAACCGGTCTGCCGCTCGCCGGCGCCATAGACGAACAAGATCGACAGCAGTTGCTCTCCGACATGGAAAAGTTGGCCGCCCAATACCCCCAAACGTCCTTGATCTCTATTATGCTGGGACGTTTATATTTCGATCAAGACCGGACCGAACAGGCCATAAGGCAAATCGAAAAAGTCTTAAATGATAACCCGAATAATGAAGAGGCGCTCACCCTGGCGGCGCTGTTTAGCGAATCAGCCGGCGACTGGAAAAGGGCGGCCCCCTTGCGCCGGCGGCTCTGGCGACTGCATGAGGATGATCCGAAGTTGCTCGCCGATGCCCTCAAAAGCCTCCGCGCCGCCGATGAAGCCAACCAGGCCCTCAAACTGCTGCTCGACGCCGCCCGCAACACGACCTTCCTAACCGCCCCGGCGATCGAAACCCTGTATCCGGAAGCCCAGCGCCTCTTTATG
>Ga0111186_1018_pt1 | contig 29590 bp, 24 predicted proteins | sample DeeMarSWOR324_28_FD_80243 | JGI IMG/M metagenome (GOLD analysis project Ga0111186, IMG submission 80243) | Phycisphaerae bacterium SM23_30 | reverse complement strand
TATCATCACAGGTATAATATGTACTCCAGCTGGTATTACCTGTTGATTTTCAAAAAACGGATATTCCTCCTCAATAAATATTACCTGTTCGTTCGATTTTACATGTTTCTCTCTCACCAATATACCAACTATGTCATTATCTTCATCAGACGCTTCAATTGCTAGATAAATATCATTACTGTCTTGAGGTTGAACTAATCCCGGCCGAATTAGAATAGGTTCCGGGTCAAGCTTATCATTTTTCCATTTTTGGAGTGCGACTTTGGCGCGTGATTTATATTTTTCTGATATCGTAGGTATCTGCAATATACGCTCGCAGTTATCTATACCCCTTTCCCTTAAATATTCTTCTTCTGTAGGACCTTTACTGCAACAAAGATAATTAGAGCTAGCAAGAAAATCGTCAGAGATTTAGCATCATTCAGCATTTGTAATACCATTTCATTCATAACCTCTAAATTCAATACCTAAGTCTCCTAAACATTTTTCTAAAGACCTGATTGCGCCCTCTCGATCTGTATAGAAATCATATCCATACGGACCTACATAAGCCCAACCTGGTCCTCCCTCACATTCATGCCAGTATGATTCTTCTTCTTCCCACTCTAGTACCAAGGGATCTAATCCAAATATATACCTCAAAGATGACATATAACTACTACATTCTTTTGATTCCACTTTTACACATAACTTTGTTCCTGTTGATAATGACTTTTCAACCACATCAAGGAAATGAATGTCTTCAGCCCAATCCATAGCCAAAGTTGGATCCTTACTCGCAACAACCGCGCCCACCGTGAGAACAGTTATAGTACATTGAGCTATAATTTTTGTCTTACTATTACATTCACAACCATCTCGTATTATTTTAATTTCAACTCTTGTACGTGTTTCACCCACTTTACTAAACTCACACTCATCATCCCATCCATTCAGATTATAAGCACGCAAACCAAACGGATCAAAATATCTCACCGGATTCGACTTAACATACTGATATAAATTCATTCCATCTTTATAACCAATTTGATCATGTGTCAGCCATCTGCCGGTATGGTAGTCGTAGTATCTACTGCGGGAGTATTGTAACTTCAAATCGTCATCGTCGAGGAAATCGACGCGGCGGCCGTTAAAGAGAATGACATTATTGTAGTCGGATATTTGAGTATCAGCCAGGGCCAGATTTGGCTCCAAAAAGTACGGCTTGCCGTAGGTGTCGTATTCGTAGCGTTCCAGGACATCCCCTTCATCATCGATCAATGCTACCGGGCTATAGAGGTGATTGTGAGCGTAGTAGTAATCGTTGGGTTTGTTGGGGGCGACCATGATTAAGACTTCATCAGTGGGCCAACGGCCCTTTTACAGTAAAGACTTCGGCTACTACAAGGAAAGCCGTGGGGCCAAGCCGGACCTACAATCTAATGATCAGGATAATCCGTCCGGGTGAATCTGTCAAGATGGTCGCAAGGGTATTATTTAGGGGGGCTTGCGGTGATTGATGATGGGGAAAAGGAGAATGTCCCTTTTTGGGGTGAAATAATAGAGGCGGCCCCGGTTATGGTGTTGGGGCCGCCGTTTGTTTTTTGGACCGAGCACCTCTCTGGCTGCGCCAGAAAGGCGCCACCCGGCTTGGGGCTTGGGGTCGCCGCCTGGTAATGGGGATGACAGTTTTTTATTTATCTTTTTGTCGCCAAATAGTTTCCGGGTGTTTGGGCGAGGGGATTTCGGTTTTTAGGAGGGCTTCTCTTTCGGCGGGTGTGAAGACCGGATCGGTAACGATGCGCGGGGTAATGAAGACGACGAGTTCGCTAATGACGGTTTCATTTCCTTCGAAGCGGAAGATGGCGCCCAAGAGAGGGATATCGCCCAGCAAGGGCACTTTATTGATCTGCTGGATGACCTCTTTTTTTCGGAGGCCGCCGAGCACGATGGTCTGTCCGTCTTTAATGATGAGGGTGGTGTCGGCTTTGCGGGTGTCCACGACGGGCTGGGGGCTCTGGATTTCAAAGCCGCCGACCATAACGGAGCCGGTGGCGACACTAAACTGGGGCATGACATGGAGTCTGATCATACTGTCGCGGGCGACGTGGGGAGTGACATCGAGTTCGACGCCGACTTCGCGGAACTCGGTGGTGCCGATGGAGCCGCCGTAGGAGGCTTCCTGCAATTTTTGATAGGGGATTTCGGAGACGCTTTTGAAGAGGGCGTGCTCGTTGTCGAGGACGAGGATGCGGGGGTTGGCCAGGAGGTGGGCCAGGATTTCTTCCTGTTCGGCCCTGATGATGGCGTCGATGTCGATGTTGCTGTCCAAGATACCGAAGCGGATACCACTGTCACTACCGGTGGCTTTATTGACGTCGGAATTCATGACGCCGCGAATAAAGGTATTGGTTATGCCCTGAGCTCTGCCAAGGGCATCAAAGGTGGTGGCGGTGCCGGCGACCCAATTAACCCCGATATCGAGTCTGTCTTTACTGGTGATGTCGTAGATTCTGACCTCGACCAAGACCTGGGGGGTAATGCGGTCGATTTCCAAGATAAAGTTGTCGATAGCCTTGATTTTTTCTTCGGTATCGGTGACGATAATATTGCTGGTACCGGGGTTGGCCGCGACGCTGCCGGCTTCGGAGATATAATCCTGGAGGGCCTTTTGGACCTCGGTGACATTGGCGTAAACGATGCGGTAAACTTTGCTGACATAGGCTTGTTTCTGGACTTCTATCTGGCTTTGGGGTACGATTCTGATCATGTTTTCGGTGGGTACAAAGCCATAGCCGTGGGCGGCGAGGATATTTTCCAGGGCCTCACCGAGGGGCACGTCCGTGATGAGGGCGGTGACGTTGCCGGAGATTTGAGGGCTTTTGGTGATGTTTATCTGCCCCTGGTCGGCCAGGATTTTGATGACGTCGTCGATGGGAGTGTCCTGGAAATTGACGCTGACGACTTTGAGCAATCTTTGTTCAATGGCGGTAATACCCTTTTGCTTTTGCTGGTACTCGGCGACGGCCGCCTCCTGGGCTGTCGCTATCGCCGGGCAACAAATAAGCAACAGCGACAGGGTCAGCCAGCCGATCCAATAAGATTTGTTGGTCAGGTGTTTCATAACATTACCTTTCAATTAAACAGACTGAAGATTTTTAGTTAATTTCTCCCTCTTTATCATCTTTTATATGTTTGGAGCGCTGCACCTGTTGAGTCCATTTTTTTCCGTCCTTTTCGAAATCGACGCTGGAGCGGCTGATTTTGAGGACGGTGCATCCGAGGACTTTTTCCCCCTCATGGACCATTATATCTCCGATAAGGGCGGCAGGTCGGTCGGCGCTGTGGACAATTCCTTTCACGACCAGATCTTTCAAGGGATCGGGTTTTTCGGGCGGTTTTACTTCTTCCGGGGGCGGGGGGGTCGGTTCGACGACTACCGGTTCGGGTTTGGGTCGGGCCATGGGATCATAAGGCAATTCGGGAAAGGGCGGGGGTTTTTCCCAGTCGATTTTTATCTCGGCGGTCAGGGGCGGGGCGACGGCGGTTTCCGCGGGCCCCTCGGTGGCGTCGGTGGGTCGGGGGGTGCTTCCGGCAGGAATGAAGTTACGGGCGAAGATTACGACAAAGGCCACAGCAAGGAATCCTACCAGGGCCATCAATTTCTTTTGTTTGGGGTTTTCGTCGTCGTAATGGACGGCGAGGGTTTTGTGTTTAGAGGGGGCGGGCGTATCAATTCGTCTGGGGGGTCTCTCTTTTTGTTTTTCAAGTTTAGGGTATGATTTGACGGGGGTTTCGAGTTGGTCTGGAGCATTCTGGACCCGGGGGCGGGGGACGGCAGAGGAGGCAGGGGGCGGGGAGGGGGTTTTCGGGATCGGGTAACTCGCTTTTTGGGGCGCGGCGTCGGCGGCCTGCTCCTGCTCCTGCTTGGTGGGCACAGGGACGCCGTCAAATATTGACGAGATTTTTTTCTGTAGTCCAGCTTTTCGTTTTGCCATGGATTACCTCTTCAGCCAAGGCCCGATATTCAAGTGCTCCGCGACAATCAGATGAATAACTGAGGACCGGTTCGCCGGCGCTGGGCGCTTCGGCGAGGCGGACGGTTCGATGGATGACGGTATCAAAGACCAGCGCGCCGAAATGGTTACGCATCTGGTTTTGCACATCTTTGCTCAACAGGGTTCTGCTTTCCACAAAGGTTAACAACAGGCCCAGGATTTTCAGGCGGGGATTGAAACGGTCCTTGACGATACGTAAGGTTTCCACGAGTTGTTTGAGCCCTTCGACGGCATAGTAATGGGTTTGCACCGGGATTATGACATCGGTGCTGGCCACCAGGGCGTTTAAGGTTAAGAAACTCAGGGAAGGGGAACAATCAATGACGCTGAAATCGTAGATATCACCCAGGCTATCGATGCGGTGGCGGAGGACATATTCTCGGTTTTCGGTCAAGGACAATTTTGCTTCGGCGCCGGACAAGAGGATATTACTGGGCGCCAGATCGAGTTTTGGGACACGGGTACTGGTGATGATTCTGGAGAGAGGGATTTCGTTATCGGTGAGGATATCATAAACACTTTTAGTGACTTCATCGGGATCGACGCCCACTCCCAGGGTGGAGTGGGCCTGGGGATCAAGGTCCATTAATAAGACCTTATTTTCTCTTTCGGCCAGGGCGGCGGCCAGATTCACGGCGGTGGTGGTTTTTCCACAACCCCCTTTTTGATTTGTTATGGCAATTGTTCTCATTCTGGTGCTCAATATCTTTGCAAAGATTATGCTGATTATTTATTTTGGGGCGCCGGCATTTTCCTGCCGGGGAGGAGTTTTGACAAAGACCGCCAATTCCATGTCTATTATTTCCAAGGGGCTTGATCTTTCGCGTTCGATTTTAAACTTGTCCACAAAGACCACGGGTCGATTTCTTTCCATCAGGTTGAGGAAGCGTGCGAAGCCGGGGAAATTTGATTTAAAGTTTACGTTAATGCGTTGTTCCATGACATGTTCACAATTTTCTATTTCCGCTCCCGGCCCATCGGTGAGTCGTTTGCTGGCGAAGGAGCTGGCTTCGATGTGGGGGATGCCGCGGGCGATTTCACTGACGTGAAAAGTCAGTTTGCTGGCATCATCCAGATTGATCATAAAATCATATAATTTCTCTTGTTGGTTTTGGAGTTCTTCTTTAAGCCGGGCCTGGGCCTGGGGCGTTGCCGCTTTTTGGAGCCGCTGGACGATTTCTTGTTTTTGGGCGATTTTTTCTTTGATTTGGCCGATGGTTTTCTGCTGGGGCATCATCAGGAGAAGGTAGAACCCCAAGAGGAGGGCGCAGCAAGCGGTCCAAATGGAAGCGGTTATGATAATATATTTTTTCAGGGCAGATTTCATCAGGTCCTCGGTCTAGGGTTCGATTTTAAGGATACAATCGATTTCGTAGCGCACGAAGTCGCCGGTTTCGGCGTGGACGGATTGGTACGAGGCGATGCGGATGTCCTCGATTTTGGGGGCGAGGGTTTGCGAGAGGCGCAGGCGTTGAATGAAGTCCTGGACGGCGGCGGCGCCTTCGACGGTGGTGTCGGTATCGACGGTGATTCTCAAGGTATATTTATATTTAGTCAGGTAAACGGTTTTTTCGGGGTCGTCTTTTTGGGGGGCTTTTTGGCGGATTTTTTCCCGGACGGCGGCCAGGCCATTAAAAGTTACCGAGGGGGGCAGGTTTTGGGCGAGGGTCATTAATACGGGGGACCACTGCATGTGGTTGCCGATGGTATCATGGATTTCGGTCAGGCAGTTATTAAGGACATCGCGCTGGGAGGCGGCGTTTTTAAGGAGTTGTTGGGCGTCCAGGAGTTCTTTTGGTCTTTGATCATAGCGGGTCAATTTTTTTACATGCGTTTGCAGGGTCACCTTGTCGCTGAGATACCAGCCGGCCAGGAGTATGCCTATTAGAACAGGAATAACAAAAGGGGCCATCATCAGGGCCACCACACCGGGTCGGCTTTTAATGGGGGTGCCTGCGCCTTTAAGCAGATCTATGGCAATCATGTTAAATAGTCCTCATGGCCAGGCCCGCCGCGACGGCGAGGGCGGGGCCGTGTTTTTGAATAATTTTGAAGCCGGCGGTATCGATATCATAACGGATTTTCCGGAAGGGATTCCACAGGACGGTATTTCCGGGAAGCTGTTGATCGAGCAATTCCACCAAGCCTGAGGCCAGGGAGAAGCCTCCGCAGAGCAAGACTTTCTGGACGGGGGGTATTTGTTCCTGGGCCCGATAATAGCGGATGGTTTCGGTGATGTCGGAGGTTAGTTTTTGGCAGACTTTTTCGAGGTTGAGGTCAATATTCACTTGTTCTTTTGCGTCATTATTGGCGCCGCGGAGACATTGTTCGATCAGTGGGGCAGAGACCCCGTGTTCCTGGGCCAACCGTTCGACGATATCGGCGGCGGCGAAGGGCAGATCGCGCATACATGGCAGTCCCTCATGGGGTACGATAATCAGATTGGTATAGGAGCTGCCGATATTAAGGATTACCACGGACTGACCGGCCTGGGGTTTTTCGTATTCGGTAAAGCAGTTCAACAGGGCCAGGCTGTCAACGTCCATCAACACGCATTTGAGGGCGGCGTTTTGGGCGAGTTTGGTTTTTTGGTGAATGATATTATCGGTGGCGGTGACCATCACGCCGCAGAGGTCTTTATCGTCTTTGGAGGATTTATCCTTTTTTGCCCCATTGAGCCAGTTTTGCCGGTCCAACAGTTCATAATCAACGGTACTATGCTCGATGCTAAAGGGGCAGACCTGCGCCGCTTCCATCAAGACGGCCTGTTCGATTTCATCGGAGGCCAGAGTCGGGAAGTTGAAGCATCGGATAGCGACTTCCGGCCCTCCGACGGAGCACACGGCGTAGCGGGTTTTGATCTGCATTTCTTTGACACACTTTCGGATCGCCGCTATGGCGTTATTATTTTGGCTTTGAAGGTCGTCTTCGGGGGCCTGGTCGATTTCCTGCCATCCGACGGCGGCGGCACGATAACCTTTGTTGTTTTTGTGCAACTGCACGATTTTCACCGCGGACCGGCCGATATCCAAACCTATGACTTTTTTCTGGCCTAAACCGAACATATAATTATTATTCCTATTCCCACCAGCGGAGTATTTTAAAGTAGGCGTCGTCGTCATGGACACTGGCTTTTGCCAGTTCGGCGACGTAATAAAAGCTGCCGGAATTTTTCAGGCCGAAGTTTTGGGCCACCACGGCGCCGTAGAAGTCACCGCTATTGAAAACCTGGACATCGGCACGGGGGGCGTAAACCGCCCCAAAGACTTCCGATTTGGCCTTGATGTTCATTTTGGTGCAGGTATCCAATCCATATATTTTCAGGCTTCCGGCGTTGCCGGTTTCGTTTACTATCCCCGCCGAGTTTTTATCTTCTATACCTATACCTATATATAGCTTTAGAGAGGAGTTCGGCGTTATCACTATGGAAGAACCATAATCAAGGATCACCGATCCAGTAACATAAATGGTAAGTTTACCTTCGATTTTCAGTACGGCGGCGTTGGGCAGGATTATGGCATCATACTGACCATCGGCATTTACCGTTCCGGAGGTAGTGATGCTCCCCTGGTAAGGCAGACCGGAGGGGGGAATGACGGGGGGAAATTCGACTTCTTCGGGGATGGAGTAGGTTTGTCCTAAAATAGAGGTTTCATCTTTGGGGACGATGACGATTTCCGGATCGCCGCCGGCGCCGACGGCCACATCTCCGGGCACGACAACCCCTGATTTAAACAGGATTGATCCGGCGGCGGTTTCATTGGTGAGGATGGTAAAGGGGCTGTCAGGGGGAACAGTAAAAAATTGAGCCCCCACTTTAACATCAATGGTTTGACTGACACCTATGCCGAACCACAGGGATCCCGGTCCCAGTCTGGCATTAATGGTTCTGGTGACGGATCCCGAGGCGCCGGTTGACATGATGGTAAAACCGTTGATTTCATCTCCGGTAACGGTGAAACTGTAGCTTTCGCTGGAGTTCGGCAAAGAAATATCAAGGGCAGAGGGGAGGGTGGTGTTGTCCCAGGTTTTCTCTGCGGCCAGTTTTTTATTCATCAGGTACACGGCGCGGGTAATTCCGGCGTCGGCGGCGGTGCGGGCGGCGATTTCGGCGGTGGTCCTCACGGCCATCATGCGGGCGCTGCTGGCGACTTTGAGCAAGGCGCCGCCGGCGATAAAGAGGATCAGGACCAGCGCCACGGCCAGGGGCAGCATGAAGCCTTTTCGGTCATTTTTATTAATTTTTTCTTTTATTTTCATAGTTATCACCCCGAGTTTTGATTCTGATAAATCCGGGTCGGCTTAAGGAGGTAAAGTCCTTACTTTTGATGTTATGACGACATTATCGATTATGCCTTAAGGATGATAAGGTTACCTGGTTTTGGTCTTTGCCGTCGTCAAGGTCAAGCACCATTTGCACGGCTGCTCCCCCGACGGAGAAGTTAACGGCCTTGACGTTTTGGGCCAGGGTCAACGTTTTGGCGGCGGATAAGGCATTAAAAGTGTCTTTATCCAAGGGGCCGTAATCGACCCGCAGTTCGTCGCCGGAAAGATAGAACCGGGCATATTGGTCAATCTCCGGGGAGGCGGGGCTGAGGTGGTAATAAAGTTCGATATACTGGCCATTGTCGTCCACATCGACGCGTTTGATGGTCGCTTTGCGACAGACGGCGTCAAAGGTTTTTCGCGCCACCAGGCCATCGGCGGTTACGCCCTGATAGATCCGATTATAGGACCGGTTCCAGCTTTTCTGGCTATCGACGAGGAAGAATCCGACACTGCCCACCAAGATGAAAGCGATCATAACGGACACCATCAGTTCGGTCAGGGTAAGTCCGGCTTTTTTAATGTTCCTTATCTTTTTCATTGCTCAAAGCCACCTGTGATTTAAGTTAATTTCCCGCATAAGTAGTTAACCTGATCGATTTGTTCAGTTTAGAAGACAAGGTATCATTTTGGCGGTCCTGCGACCAGGTTATCTGGACATTTAACATTTTCGGTTCCGTTGGGGTGGCGTCCTTTGAGGAGAGCGTGGCATGATAGGTAACGCCGTCGGAAACAATTTTATAACGGTTCAACATATCAAAGCCGCTGGCGACAGCGGTTCCCTGGGTGGCGGTGGAGATATTCAGTTTCGTTTGATAATTTATTTCCGGCGCGAAATCGGCCCGACCCGCCCAGCCCTTCCAGCCTTCCAGGAGCATGACGCCCAGTCGGGCGGCGTGCATTTGTTCTTGGGCCTTTCGGGTGTCCAGGGCCACGCTGTATCGATAGCCCACGGCCGCCAAAGCCGCCACCATGACGATGACGGCCGCCAATAAGACTTCCACCAAGGATACCCCATGGGCGTGTTTGAATTTTCCTTTAATCATGATGCTTACCTAACTTTTTGATTAACAAACAAGGAGGGCTATAACGTTATTAGCCCCCCTTGTTTGTTGCGCGTTTAGTTCTTGGTCCAGGCGCCGTTGACGGCCAGGGTATAAGAGCCGGCCGGCGATGCCGGCAAAGAACCGCCGGTGACCGTAACCACCGCGATACCCTGGGCATTCACGGAATCAATGTTATAATCGCCGGGGACGAAATAGGTGCCGGAAAGATCCGTAGCGGCAAAGCCCAAGACTGCCTGGGTGGCGGCCACGTCCAAAGTGCCCGTGAGGGCCTGGGCGGCGGTGGGATTTTCGGCGAAATAAGCCCGAATAGCCGTCCGGATGGTGCCGGCGCCGGCGTTGGCCTCCGACCATTTGGAGGAATCGATTCGGCCCTGCAAAAGCGGTATAGCTACCGAGGCCAGTATCCCCACAATCAGCACTACAACCATCAACTCAACTAATGTAAATCCTTTTCTTTTCATAACAGTTTTCCCTCACAAAAAATTTTTTCTTGTTTCATCTGGGCTTTTATTACGTAATTACATTTAACACGCGTATGGTGTTTCCTTATCTGTTGGGCGCGACCTCCTTTCTTTTTAGAACCTTATAAAGGCTTTGATTTAAATACTTTTGTTTCCGTATATTTTATAGGGTTAAGGTATCCTTTCCACGACGGAGCCGGGTGTACCTTTTTGAGATATCAGTATCTCCAACCGGGTCATGATACTACATACACCATCGGTATTACCCCGCCGCAATTTAAGGAATAAATTATTATCCGGACCTCCAGGTTTTTTCTTATACGTTGGAAAGCGAAAAAACCGGCAGATACAGCGCCAGCACTACAACCAGCACAATCGCCCCGACGATGACAATCATGGCCGGTTCGAGGAATCCGGTCATGGCGGTGATAGCGGAGTCCACTTTTTTCTCATAATATTCGCTGGTTCGATCGAGCACCGCGGGCAGGGAGCCGCTTTCTTCGCCGACCTGGGTCATTTTGGAGACCATATTAGGAAAGAAGCCGCTGGCCGATAAGCTGAGGGAGATATTTGATCCCCCGACAATGTGCTCCTTGGTGCGCACTACCGATTCTTTTATCACATCGTTACTGGTCATGCCGGCCAGGATATCAAGGGTTTCGATGACGGAGACCCCCGCCGAGAGCAGCGTTGACATGGTACGGCAAAACATGGAGATAAAGGCTTGGGACAACAATTTACCGATAAAGGGTATGGCAAGCACCAATTTACTGAATCGTTGGTGTCCTTTTTTGGTTTTGGCGTAAGTGGTGACCGCAAAGACCACGAGGGCGACAATTCCCAGATAGTATATGCCATTACTCATGATAGCATCATAAACGCCCATAAATGCTTCGGTAAAGGCGGGCATTTCCCCTTTGATTTGTTTGAAGATTTCGCGGAATCGAGGGATGATAAAGACCATCATCGCCGCCACAATGAGCACCACAAAACCGGAGACGAAGATGGGATAGGACAAGGCGCCCTTTACTTTACGGACCAGGCGGTCGCGGCCGTCGTAATATTTTGCCAGCCGCTGCAAGACGACAGGCAGAGTTCCGCCGGTTTCTCCGGCCAGGATCATGGCGCGAAATAAGGAGTTAAAGATTCTGGGGTGTTTAGCGATGCAATCTGAAAAAGCCTCTCCCGATTTCATTTCTTCGGAGATTTGGATAATGATTTTGCGAAAATGGATATTTATGATATCCTCGGCAATAACGTCGATGGCGTCGGCCACGGACACTCCCCCTTCGATCATGGTGTTTAGCTGCCAGCAGAAAGAAGCCATTTCCTCGGATTTTACTTTTTTTCGACGGGCGGCAATGCTTCTTTCTTTTTTGGTGCGGGTTTTAACGACATTTACCGAAATAGGGGTAAAGCCCTGTTCTGTGAGCCACGATAACACATCCTGTTTAGAGCCGGCCTGATGCAGACCGATATGTTTGTCCCCATGTTTATCCCGTGCGGTATATTCGTAACTTTTCATCATAATTCCTTTATATTATTTTTATCAGCGATCAGACATTTCTGTATTTTTTATTGATAGCCGTTGTTGTTGATCCATTCCTGATCGACCAGATTGCGTCTGATTAAATCGGTGACCGCCTGCTCCATGGTGAACATGCCGAATTTTTTGCCTGCCTGCATAACCCCATGAATTTCATGGGTGTTTCCTTTTCTAATCAGGGCGCGAATGGCGGGGGTCATAGTCATCACTTCGCAGGCCAGGACCAGGCCTTGCCGGTCTGCCTTAGGGAGTAATTGCTGCCAGACCACACCTGCCAGGGAGGCGGACAACTGAGCTCTAATCTGGATATGTTGTTCGGAGGGGAACATATCGATCAACCTATCGACGGAAGCGACCGCGCCTCGCGTATGCAAGGTGGCGAGGGTGAGATGGCCGGTTTCGGCGAGGGTAATGGCCGCCTGGGCGGAGGCCCGGTCGCGGATCTCACCGATCATAATCACGTCCGGGGATTGGCGCAACACGCGGCGCAGGGCTTCATCAAAGGAACAGGTATCCGATTCCACTTCGCGTTGATCAACGGTTGACAGGTCATGAGCGTGAATGTATTCGATGGGGTCTTCAATACAAACGATGTGGCATCTTCGGGTGCAATTAATGTGATTGACAATGGCGGCGACGGTGGTTGACTTTCCGGTGCCGGTGGGTCCGGTGAATAATACCAGGCCGTTATGCAGGTCGGCCATTTTAACGACGGAAGCGGGCAATCCCAGTTCTTCAAAAGATTTGACTCTTTCGGCGATAATTCGCACGACCATCGCCAGGGAGCCGCGCTGCTGGTATATATTAACGCGGTACCGGCCGTAGCCTCTCAAACTTGCCGAAGTATCCATTTCCTTCTCCAACTCGAACCGTTTAGTTCTTTCTTGGTTCAGGAGCGACAGGCAGAGCTCACGAGTATCCTCCGGGGTCAAGACAGGGTAATCAAGAGGCACGATTTCATTATGCACGCGCAGTTGAGGAGGTTTTCCCACGGTTATGAGCAGGTCGCTGGCGCCATCGGTTTCGGACAAGGCCGCCAGAAACTTATCAATGGGGCGGGGAGTTACCGTCGTTTCATTTACTTCGGTCATAATAGTTGAATGATCTTGCAAGTCCATTTTTAAATTCCTAACTGAAGTTTTGCGAAAGTCTTGTTCCCAAATTACTTTGTTTTAGATGTTGACATCTTCAATAAAAGTAACACGAAGCACTTCTTCGGCCGTCGTCAATCCCTCCTTCATTTTTACAACGCCACTATCCATCAGGCTGCCGTATCCTTTCTGGCGGGCCATAGTTCTTATTTGCGCTTCGGTTTCACGCGCTACTATGCTTTCCTGCATTTGGCTGTCCACGGGCAGGAATTCAAACACGGGCAGTCGGCCCAGGTAGCCGGTGCTGCTGCAATATTTACAGCCTTTTCCATGATAGAAGGATTTATCTTTCATTTTTTCCGGGTCGATTTTAAGTTGCATTAAGAGTTCATGATTAAGGCTCACCGGTTCTCTGCAACGTTCACAGATTTTTCTGACCAGACGTTGCGCCACAATAAGGTTGAGCGTGGAGGCCAGCAAATAAGGTTCGGCGTCCATGAATAGGAGTCTGCTGATGGTACTGGGGGCGTCATTGGTGTGGAAGGTGCTTAAGACCAGATGGCCCGTTAAAGAGGCCTTCATGGCGATTTCCATGGTTTCTTTGTCGCGGATTTCACCGATCAATATAATATCGGGGTCCTGCCGCAATATGGCGCGGAGGCAAATGGCGAAGTCCAGTTTTATTTCAGGCTTAACCTGGATTTGATTTATACCTTTAAGGCGATATTCCACCGGATCTTCGACGGTAGTAATATTTTTGGCGGGGTCCTTTAGATAATTGAGGGCCGAATAGAGGGTGGTACTTTTTCCGCTGCCGGTCGGTCCGGTAACAATGATGATACCATGAGGCTGGGAGAGAGAGGTTTTGAGCAGCTGTAAAAGTTTCGGTTCAAAGCCGAGCATATCGAGATCATGATTTACCGCCGAGGCGTCGAGGATTCGAATCACCACTTTTTCGCCGTAGATTATGGGAATAACGGACACCCTCATATCAATGGCCCGTCCCTGGGTTCTAATTTTGAATCGGCCGTCCTGGGGCAAGCGTCGTTCGGCGATATCCATATCGGAAAGGATTTTAATCCGGGCGATCACCGCCGCCTGCATTTTCCGGGCGGGGGGCACCATTTCGTGGAGGATGCCGTCCACGCGCATTCTAATGGACATGGTTTTTTCCTGGGGTTCGATGTGGATGTCGCTGGCTCTGCTTTTGATGGCCTGGCGCAATAACAAGTCCACAAATCTTATCACCGGCGCCTTGCTGGCCGCCTCTTCGCTTTTGACATCTTCGAGGGCCAAATCATCCGATTCAAAGGCTATTTCATCATCTTCATCCCCTTCAAATTCCACCAAGTCCCGCAGGCGCTGTTCTTCCACATCCGAGCCGTGATATATTATTTCAATGGTTTGCCGGATTTCCTTTTCCGAGGCGATGACGGCCTTTATTTCTCGTTTCAGATTCATTCTTACGGTATCCATGGCGACAATATTAAGGGGATCGGCAATGGCTATCACGATAGAGTCATCTATTTCTCGAACGGCTATAAGGCAGAAGCGCTTTGCTATACTCTCCGGCACCAGTCGGGCGATGCGCATATCAATTTTGGAGACATCATCAAGCTGGGTACTCTCCATAGACAGATATTGCGCCAGCGCCTGGGTCACCTGTTCGTCGTCGAGCATATTCAGTTTACGCAGGACCTCACCCAGGCGGCCGCCGGTGGCCTGCTGCTCCGACAATGCTTCGGTAAGTTTTCTATGGCTGAGCAGTCCTTTATCAACCAGCCACTCACCGAAACGAAGACTAACCTTCAAAGAAGAAATCATCCAGGTTTACCTTTTGCTGCGGCACTTCTGCTGCCATGTATCCGCCCATAGGTTTCCGTAATATAAAACAACAGCTTGTCAATTTCTTTCTCTTCGAGACGTTGATCTTGCTTTATCATCTCGGGATTGTCGCCTGGCGAATGTTCGCGCGAATAAGCCCCGGCGGGGATTGATATTGAAAAGATGGAGTCCTGCTCCGGCGTGCCGACGACGGACAATCCGCCTCCCAAGAGTTTAGCTAATTGGTCGGCAATAATCAGGTCCCATAAAGCATCGTCGTCGAACAAACGGGCATTTTCCGCCGTTTCCGTAAATGGATGACAGGCGGCTTTTTTCTTTTCGACATTCAGGTTTGATTCTCCCCCTTCGAAATCAAATCGAATGAATGTTTCCCCGACGACCGTCTCCAAAGTAACTTTTATACCTACTCGTCCTATTTTAGTTGTCTTTATGGCGTATTCGGCAAGCTGCATAAGCAATTGTCGAAGAAGCGAGGCATCCGTCCGCACATCAGCAGGCAAGCGGCCGGGGCTTATTATGTTAAACTCCAAGGCCTTTTTATTGGCCCGGGGCCGCATTACGGCGTCGATCTCTTTCAGTAAAAGGTCCAGGGAAACATCTTGAATTTTTAATGGCGTTTTACCCTGCTTAATTTTCAGGTATTCAAGAACATTGTTGATCCGTAAAACGACAGTATTACCGGCCTCATAAATAGACTGCACATATTCATGTTGCTCAGCAGAGAGTTCATTTTCAGCCAGCAGTTCACTAAAGCCCATTATGGCATGCAGGTTCGAGAGGATGCTATTTGACATATTGTTCAGCAACCGGAGCTGCCTTTGCAGACCGGTTTGGCGTCGGCGGCGCGCCTGATTTATCTGCCTTTCGATTAGAGGCAAAATGGAATCGGGCGCGTTTTGCATTAGTTCATTGCAGTTCGTCTTCACCTATAGATTCCTTTCCGGCACCCGCCAAATAACCAACCGGAGGGAGATCGGTCTATACATGATCCGTAAAAGGACCTCCGCTCACAAATTTTCTATGTATAATTACTCGTCAATTACATCGCTCATCTTATGAAAATCCCCTCTAACAGCACAAATATTGCAGACAGCAAAAACCCTAAGGGGGTCAAAATAAGCGGGAATTGACGATTATGACCTTTGCGTCGGTCAGCAGGTTTATCAGGGACAGGCACGGGAAATCAGGCATTTCATGTCAATGAATATTATTTAGAACAACGGGACTGGACAAGGGGCTTTTGGGGATTCGGAAGCTTTGCCGGCCACCAAGCGCCAAAACTTTTTTTCAATGAATTACTCCGCATAAAAATAACGCCAGCCGGGCGGATACCAAAAAATAGATATAGGACTTCCTCATTTTACAAGCTTGCATATTTTCGGTTTCCTCTCGTCTCTCGAAGACGTATAGAAGAATTGTCGGTTATCGGATGAAATTGGGAATCCTGCAACAACGGCGGTAATGTTATTATCAAGCGGTCCTATAATCGCGATGATACACTCGTTACATACATTACGAAAGTTATGCTTTCTCGAAATTGCAAATAAAATCTCAAGTGCCATGCAAATCCAAGATTTTTGATTACAAAAAGGTCGGGATTTCCCATATAATAAGCTTTTCAAGAAAGGAGTACATTCGAATTCAGGATGTCATCCTTTTAGGGACGTCGTCTTTTGTGGGGAAATGGTTATGCAGAACATTTTAACCTCCGGAGTTAAAATTATGAAATGGGTAAAGAAATTATTTAAATCCTTGCATGCAAATATAAACAAATCGGTTTTTCAGGGCAGTAATAGTATCATTTTAGAAACACTGGAACCGCGTATGCTGCTTTCTACTATGTGGGTGGACATGGAAACCGGGGTTGAGATTTCGCAGGCCACGGAGGGCAATGATATTTTTTATGGCGACAAATCCGATAATGTAGCCGACGCCCTGAGCGGCAACGACATGCTGTATGGTAAAGGGGGAAACGATATACTTATCGGCGGTCCGGGCGACGACGTGCTTTACGGCAGCCATCACGACGACAGGCTTTTTGGGGATGGCGGCGGCGACATAATATACGGGCATTGGGGTGACGACGTGTTAGACGGGGGCGTCGGCGACGATCAGTTATACGGCGGCTGGCAGCGGGATATTTTGATCAGCGGCGCCGGGGATGATTTCATGGACGGGGGATCGCAGAATGACACTTTTCTGTTTACCGGTTCGGAAGACGGAGACGTTAAGACGGTATTGGGGGGAAAGGGCGATGACACTATCGATTTGACCGGATTTGGTCCCGGCGCCGTTTTGCAGAACGGTTCGCGGATAACCGTCAATTTGGGCGAGGGCCAAAGCTTTGAGATAAACTATCATAGCGTAGAAAATATTCTTATCGCACCCGGGGTAATTAATGAACTTACTATTGATGATATTTCGGTTTTAGAAGGCGACAGCGGCACTACTATATTTGAATTTACCGTGAGCCTGTCGGGTCTGTCCTCGGTGCCGGTGAAGGTGGACTTTGCCACGGCGGATGATACGGCACGGGCGGGGACGGACTATCAGGCGGGGAGCGGCACTTTGACATTTGCGGCCGGGATTACGAGCCAGACGATCCAGGTCGCGGTAGTAGGCGATACGGACGTGGAGGCGGACGAGATATTTTTTGTAAATCTAAGTAATCCGGATAATGCCATTATCGCCGATAACCGGGCAATGGGGATTATTATTAATGACGATACGCTGGCGCCCACCCTATCCGTTGATGATATGTCGGTGGTTGAGGGTGATCAGGGAACGGTCAATGCCCTTTTTATTGTCAGCCTGTCAAGCCCATCAACGGCGCCGGTAACAGTGGACTTTGCCACGGCGGATGATACGGCCCTGGCGGGATTGGACTATCAGGCGGTGAGCGGCACTTTGAATTTTGCGCCGGGAGTCACAAGCCAGGCGATCCAGGTCGCGGTACTAGGTGATACGGACGTGGAGCTGGACGAGACATTTTTCGTGAATCTGGCCCAGCCAGTTAACGCTATTATAACCGACAGCCAAGGAATGGGGATAATAATAAATGATGATGTGCTGGCGCCTTCTCTTTCAATTAATAACATATCGGTGGTTGAGGACGATCAGGGGGCGGTTAATGCGGTTTTTACGGTCAATCTTTCCAGTCCGTCATTGGCGCCTGTAACGGTGGATTTTGCTACGGCAGATGACACGGCTATATCCGGGCTTGATTACGCGGCGATCAGCGGCACCTTGATATTTGCTCCCGGCGAGACGACCAAGATGATCCAGATTCCGGTGGTAGGCGATACGGTGGTGGAGCCGGACGAGATGTTCTTCGTGAATCTCTCGAGCCCAAGTCACGCCCTTATTGCCGATGGTCAGGCAGAGGGGACCATTATTAATGATGATGTGTTCGTGCCCACTTTGTCCATTGATGACGTATCGGTGTTTGAAGGCGACGAGGGAACAATTAAAGCTGTTTTTACCATAAACTTATCGAATCCGTCATCAGTAGAGGTGACAATTGACTACGCTACGGCCGATGATACAGCTACCCTGGATCTGGACTATCAAGCCGTAAGCGGCACTTTGACGATTTCGCCCGGGGCAGCGAGCCGGACCATTGAGGTTCCGATCATAGGTGATACGGATGTGGAATTGGATGAGACGTTTTTTATAAATCTCACTAATCCAAGCAATGTGATTGTCGCTGATGGGCAGGCCGTGGGGACTATAATAAATGACGATATTGAAATCATGCCGCCGGAGATTACCGTACTGTTAGGCGAGGAGGAGATCATTGACGGCCAAGATGCGCCGACAATAGATTTCGGCACCGTAGTGGAAGGCCAATACGAATCTCATTTATCTTTCCTTGTGCGCAACGATGGAGGCGAAACCCTTACTTTGGGTGATATTGTTCTGCCGGCGGGTTACAGTTTGTCGGAAGGGCTGGTAGCAAGTTTGGAGGCCGGTGAATTCGATACTTTCACCGTTCAGCTTGACACGATTGAAGTCGGGGTCAAATCCGGCGAGATCAGTTTCACCCATAACGACACCGACGAAAATCCGTTCAATTTCGCCATTAGCGGCGCGGTGCTGGGCCCGGAGATCACGCTCTTTGCGGAGGGCGAAGAGATCAGCGACGGGCAAACGGGAGTGGTCAACTTTGGCAGTGTTCTGGTCGATAAAGGGGGATCCGATTTGACTTTCACCGTTCGAAATGACGGCAGTTATGAGCTGTTGCTGGACGGCATTGTCTTACCGGATGGTTTTAGTTTCGGGGCTGACAGCCTGGTCGCCAGTTTGGCTTGCGGGGAGTCCGATACTTTCTCTGTCGTAATGGCCAGCGACACGGTCGCCACCCATGCCGGTCCAATAATTATTACCAGTAACGATAGTGATGAAGGTACTTTCGAGATACCTCTTGGGGGAGTGGTCTGGGATATTATTTCAATCCGCGCCAAGAAAACCGCCATCCAGTTCGCCGATACCGAAGGCAGATTGACAAATGTCATGCTTAAAGGCCCCGGGGCTGTGGAAGTTCAAAGTTCCGTGTATGCCTTACCCACCGTTGCCCTGACCGATACCACCGTTAAATCGAAACTGGTTGTCAAAGGGGCACATGTAAAAGCGGAATCCACCCTCTATGACATAATCACCAACGGCTCGCTCAAATTGATTAAAGGCAAGAAAACGGATCTGCAGGGCAGTATCAACATGGCGGGCAGCCTCAACAAGCTGGTTCTGGATGATATATATGCAAATTCCGGTGTTATTACCGCTCAGGCGAGTAAAGGTTTAAAAGTCAGGGCCGACGACGTGGCGGATGACGTTACTTTCGACATAGCCGATAGGATAAAAAGTTATAAAACTTCCACCTTGGCGGGCGGCTCCTTGGCGGCCGACAGTATCAAGGCCCTCAAGGTAAGATTCGGAGCCATGGGCGCCGACGTGACCAGCCGGATTGGTGAAATCGAATCTATCGTGGCCCGCCGAGCCATCGAAGGCGATATCATTTCTAATACATTCATCGAAAAAGTAATCAGCAAAACAGGAGGATTAGCTCCAGATGTTACTATTATGGCCCTGGAGGGTGATATAAGGACTGCCACATTCGCCGGTGATATAGCAGGTAATATAATGGCGGAAGGTCAAATCACGCGTCTATCAAGCCGCAAGGGAGCTTTCACCGGCGTCGCCAGAGCCCACGACCGCATCGGGACGGTTCGCTTTGAAAACATAGAAGGCGCCATTATAAGCTCCTTTGGTGATATTAGCGCTGTTTTATCTAAGGACAGTATAGTGGATTCTTTCATTCTGGCAGGTTATGATATTGGTTCTGACGGTCAACTGGGCGGTCCCGTAGAAGATGCCCTTAATATGGAGGGGGCAACTATAACTTCCATTATGACGGCACGCACGGGAAATTTTAACGGCAGTTTCGCCCTGGCGGGCGTGCAACCTCAATTTGATGTAGATACCGGTCAATGGGGTCCGGCACCGGAAGAACAACGGGTGACGGCTGATTTTGGCGAAATCATCAGCGTGAGACTGGGGCGGGTCTGGGAAGGCGATGCCACTGATCCTTATGGTTTGTTTGCGGCAACCAACATCAGAGACGTGAAAATAGCGGAGATCCTTTCAGGTTCCGGCGCCCCTGATTTCCAGATATGGCCGTAGGAGACAACGAACGGGGACTTTAATTCCAACGGCAAGACGGACCCTCTTGCCGAATTGCTGTAATAGAATAGATAATCTGTTTCAACCGAGATTCCGCGCTTATTAATATAAGTTCGGGAGGCGGCCAAAAAAAGCTATTTACTGAAAGAGTAGAATTCTCGTACGAAACTGCGTCTTCGAAAGCTTTCAAGGGTTTTTTTCGGCAACACTTTGTGAAATTGAGCCCCGATGGTGTACCAGCCATCACCATGATTGACACAGCGGGCCACGGTCGCCACCAAATTAGGCAATTGTTGGGTATCATTCCGCGGGATGGAAACGCAAATATTCTCATCGAACGGCAATGGTTGAGGGCTGAGCAATCCCAGCCCCGAAGCCGAAATATTGTGCACAATTACTCTTTCAGCGGTTCCGAGGGTCCACTGGCCGTTGATTTGCTTCATCCTGCGCAAAAGGGCCTGCAATCGGAAATAATGACGCTGGTGTCTTCTTCCGGACATATTTGAGGCTTCAAGCCAATTGAGTCCCGATAAAGTCGAATGTTTATCGAAGCTGGGTTCGTAATCGTCCGGGTTGACGGTTTGTTCAATCAACTGCGTAAAGACCTGAACCAGTTCCGGATCATATTTCTCCGGCGTGTTTTCTCTGAGATATTCCAGGGCATCTTCAATAGAATGAGTTCGCTCCCGATAGGGCCGTACCGAGGTCATGGCCTCAAAAGTGTCCACGATGCCGGCCAGACGTCCCATCAACGAAATCTGATCTCCTGCCAGGCTCCTTGGATAACCGCTGCCGTCCAGCTTTTCATGATGCTCAGCTACAACGGCCATCGTCTCCGGCGGCAGATCGGCCACTTTGGCCAAATGCTCACAGCCCCGTTCCACGTGATTCTGGATTATCTCAAACTGCTCTTCCGTCAGCTTGCTTTGGGTATTAAGAACTTTAGAGGGAATAAACAACTTGCCGATGTCGTGCAGCATGGCTCCGCTGCCGATCTTTTGCAAAACCTGCTGGTCAACTATCCCTATCTTATTGGCCAAAGACACCACGGTGGAACAAACGTTCACCATATGAGTGGCGGTATAAAAATCATGATTATAAACTTCAAAAAGGCGACTAAAAGCGTCTTTATCCTGGATAATCAACTTAACCGTGGCCCGCGCCACGTTGGCCGCCCGATCAATTTCCCTTTTACGGGGGGGCTCTAGCATAAGATGATTGGCCAATTCGACACTGGTGAAATAAAGGATTTCCGATTTGCGTTCCAGTTTGGTCTTCGGATCTTCTACAATTTTTTCCAGGGAGTTCTCAATCGTCCGATAATAGGCTCGGTGATCCCGGACCGAAACGTACACGTAATTCACCCCGTTGTCCATAAGGCGTCGATAGTCACGTATGCCGAACTTGAGTCCGATGTTGCGGTATAAGGAATACGCCTTGCCGTTGAAGAGATACAACTTTAGATGCGCCAAGCCCTCCGGCGGCACACTACGCAGGGGCACCGGTAGATACCCCGCCTGATAGCACAAGCCGCGCCCATCAACATTCTGGTTCAAATTCGCCTGATTTTCAGTATCAGTCATTGACAATACTATCATTTATAAAGATACAAATTTTGAAAGCACGCCCTGTCCGTACAGGGAACATTCACGACTAATGTATCGTCCAAATTTCGGCAGTTCTTAGGTTCAAAGCACTTAATTATTAGTTTTGGTAAAAGCAATCTTCTTTAATTATGCCGATAAAGTTTATTATAAAATTCATAGTTACCGATTAATTAAGAAATCCTAATCCTCTTAACCGGAAGGATGCGGAAACCTGATAAAAAACCGTATCAGGCCAAATACCAAGGTCGCAACCGGGTAGAAATGTAACTTCAGGCAAGTCGTACGATTGACAGGCTTTGAAGGGCTGGTAAGGGGGTCAATTTCTGACGCACCTAAATACCAACTACTTCGTTATCGGGGATAGGATTTTTCCGCGCCTATCCTGGCCCTATGACTGTATTACAGCTTGACCGAATAAGTTATTTATAATAATATGGTCCATAATACAACTGCTTATTTATTAAGCCGATGAACTATAAGGTGTAATATTGCTTAGGCGCGAGCAAATGAGAATTTTATTTGACGTACTACATCCGGCTCACTTTCACTTGTTTAAAAATGTGATGGCTTCTTTAAGCGATTTGGGGCATGAGGTGGAGATCATCGGACGTCAAAAGGACTGTCTGCCCGAACTGCTGGAAAGAAGCGGTTTTTCTTATCATTTGATCCCTCGAAGGAGGACCAATCTTCTGGTGCTCGGTTGGGAAAGCCTTAAAGCGGCGGCCCTGGCGGGGTCTCTGGCGCGACGAAAACATATTGATTTTATGATGGGCGTATCAATTTCCATAGGCCCGGCGGCCCGGCTTACCGGGGCCACTTCCCTTTTGTTCGAAGATGATGACGCCAAGGTTGTCCCGGTCTTTGCCAAGCTGGGTTATCCGATAGCCCATTACGTGGTAACGCCGAGATGTCTTGCCTTTGAAGATCACGGAAGGAAGCATTTGACCTATCCCGGCTACCACGAGCTGGCTTATCTGCATCCGAATCGATTTACGCCAAACCCCGACATCTTGAATGAACTGGGCATCAAGCCGAATGAAAAATACTTTATCGTCAGACTTGTCTCATTGACCGCCCACCATGATATCGGCGAGACCGGATTGGGCACCGAACAGGCAAAAACCATCGTGGAGCGTTTGGCCCGGCAGGGCCGAGTTTTTATCAGCGCCGAAACCACCATCGACTCAGACTTGCAAAAATACGCTTTACCAACACCGGCCGAAAAGATTTTTGACGTTTTGGCCTTTGCCGACCTGCTCGTTGGGGACAGCCAAACAATGGCCGCCGAGGCGGCGGTGCTGGGCACCCCGTCATTACGTTGTAATACCTTCGCCGGTCGTTTATCGTACCTCGAAGAACTCGAACACAAATATGAATTAACCGCAGCCTTTCTCCCGAAAGATTTTAATAAACTGCTCGTGAAAATGGATCATTGGCTTAATCAGCCGAACCTGAAGGAAAAATGGCGTCAAAAACGCCAAATCATGCTGGATGATTGTGTCGATGTTACAGATTGGATTCTCGATTTGTTAGATAATTTGGCCCAAAAGCAGCATATAACAAGGTCCGATAGCGACATCTAAGAAAGGCAGGAAAACCAGGAGGCGAAATTTACCGAAATTGTCGCTGCTTTACCATACGGGTTAGTTTTTGGGGAGGGGCCAAAACGAGATGTAATAATATGGCAGGCAAACGAGTTCACACAATAGCTTTGATTTTCGGCACCCGGCCCGAGGCGATTAAACTAGCTCCGGTATTTCTGGAGTTGGTCCGACGTCCGGACGAGTTTGAGCCTCTGCTTTGGCTGACGGCCCAACATCGGCAGATGCTCGATCAGGTTATGACGGCGTTCGATCTGAGAGCGAATCGTGACTTCAATCTGATGCGGCCCGGCCAAAGCATTACCGACGTGACGGCGGAAGTGGTGAAAGCACTGGAGGAAGCATTTGCTCAGGAAAAACCCGATGTCGTCTTGGTTCAGGGGGACACTACGACGGTTTTTACAGCGGCGCTGGCGTCCTTTTATGCCAAGATACCGGTGGGACACGTAGAGGCGGGTCTGCGGACCTTAACGAAATATTCACCTTTTCCGGAAGAAATGAATCGGCGTCTGACAAGCCGGTTGGCTGACTTTCATTTTGCCCCCACCGCGTGGGCTAAAAGCAACCTTTTAGCGGAGAATGTATCTGAAGACCAAATCTGGGTAACCGGCAATACGGTAATCGACGCTCTGGACATCATCGTGGATCAAGTGCGTCAAAATCCCCCCGTCCTAGACGAAGGATTTCCATCAGAAATAATTACATCAGGCAGGCGTGTTGTGCTTATCACCGGCCACCGCCGCGAGAATTTCGGGGCCGGTTTTGAATCGATCTGCCAGGCCATTGTCGAGCTCGCCGACCGTTATCCGGAGGCGGAATTTGTCTATCCGGTGCATCTTAATCCCAATGTCCGCAAACCTGTTTTTAAGCTGCTTAAGGGATATTCAAACATCCGATTGATTGAACCGTTGGGATATAAGCCCTTTGTCTGGTTAATGGACCGGTGTTATTTTCTACTGTCCGATTCCGGTGGGATTCAGGAAGAAGCACCCCATCTGGGTAAACCGGTGCTGGTAATGCGCGAGACTACCGAGCGTCCCGAAGCCTTGGAGGCGGGAACCGCCAAGCTGGTGGGAGTAGATCGGCCGACCATCGTGCGGGAGGCGTCGCGTCTGATGGACGATGCGGGTGAATATGCCAAGATGAGTCGGGCTCAGAATCCTTTCGGCGACGGCCGCGCCGCCCTCCGCATTGTTGATGTGCTGGCGGAGCAATTAAAATAGACAAGCAGTAGATTTTTTGGTTCAACCCAGGAGTATCGTTGGTGAACATTCTCATGGTGCTTTCCACCAAGAAATACCCCCCCGACGGTCGCGTCGAGAGGGAGGCACGCGATCTGATCCGCAGCGGGCACCATTTGTTCCTGATGGCGCGGCGGGGACCGGACCAGCCGGCGACGGAAACCGTCGAGGGGGTGCATGTCATTCGGGTGCCGCTGCCCGGCCAGCGGAAAAAAGCCATTGCCGACCTTATATATTTTTTCTTTCAAAGATATTTTATATTTTTTTATATTGTCCGCGCCTGCCGCAGGAATCGGATAGACGCCCTGCACGTCCACGATCTGCCTTATGCGTTCGCCGCAACGCTGGCGGGTAAAATACTGGGGCTTGACGTCACTTTCGACATGCATGAACATTATGTCGATATGCTTAGATCCAGTTTCGAAACTCAGGTTTACCGCAAGTTTAGGCCTTTTGCTTTTGTGCTGCTGGCGCTGTTGCGGCTGGAAGAAAAATACGCCTGTCGCCGGGCCCGAAAGATCATTGTCGTCGCCGACGAGCATATCGAGCGCATAAACCGGCTGGGCGTCGCCCATAAAAACATAGTCGTGGTGACCAATACCGAGGATATCGATCACTTTAGCGGCCTGCCGATTGATAGATCGCTTATGAAAAAATACCGGAAGGATTTTATCATCCTGTACGTGGGCGGTTTTAGCCCGGTCCGCGGTCTGGAAACGGCCCTGCAGGCCCTGCCGGCGGTCATAAAAAAGATACCGAACGCCAAGTTACTGTTGGTCGGCGACGGTCCCAGCCGCCGGGAACTTCAACAACTAACCCGGGATTTAAACCTGAACGAAAAGGTCATCTTCACCGGGTTTGAACCTTTTGAGAAGCTGCCCAGCTATATTCGGCTCTGCCAGGTGGGGCTTATTCCGCACATTTCGACGCCCCATATTGAGACCACCATGCCCAATAAGATTTTTCAGTTTATGATGCTGGCCAAACCCGTTGTCGTCAGCAGCACCCGCCCCATGATGCGGGTAGTCAGAGATGCTCAATGCGGACTTATATTTAAGGAACGCGATCCGCACTCACTGGCCAAAACTATCACTCAACTTAAAAACGAGAATTTACGCCGGCGCCTGGGAAATAACGGCCAAGAAGCCGTCCAAAACCGTTACCACTGGCAGCAGACCGTCCAAAAACTGCTGGCTTTATACCAAAATGAACTTCAGTCTGCTGCCGAGCAATAATAGATTACTTCATGCTTAGCAAAATGATATAATTGAACTAGGTTATATAACATTACTGAGCAAAGCTTGTTCGGTTACACCTGGAATGACTATTAATAAAAAGGATGTTTAGATGAAAAGATTTGCTCTTATTGGAGTTGGCGGTTACATTGCGCCGCGACATTTGAAGGCCATTAAAGAAACCGGCAATCTGCTGGTCGCCGCCTTAGATAAACATGATTCCGTAGGTGTGCTCGATAGTTACTTTCCTGATACCGATTTCTTTACAGAGTTTGAGCGCTTTGATCGGTACTTGGAGAAGCGGCGCAGAAATAAGGACCAGAAAGTTGATTATGTTTCTATTTGCTCTCCCAATTATCTGCATGATGCCCATGTACGCTTCGCCTTGCGGATCGGTGCAGAAGCAATCTGTGAAAAGCCCTTGGTGCTTAATCCCTGGAACCTGTCGGCATTAAATGAAATCTCACTTGAAACGGGTAAAAGAATTAATACGATTGTTCAACTCAGGTTGCATCCGGAGATAATCGCCTTGAAGGAGCGTGTGGAGATATCGCCTCCAACAAAATTATATGATGTTGATTTGACCTATATTACGGCCAGAGGCAACTGGTATAAAGTTTCCTGGAAGGGAGACATGAGCAAATCGGGAGGTATCGCCACAAATATTGGCGTGCATTTCTTTGATATTCTAACGTGGATTTTTGGGGATACCCAAAAGAATATTGTACATATATCAGAGCCGGACAAAATCGCAGGATTTCTGGAACTTGAACGCGCCCGAGTCCGATGGTTTCTTTCCTTAGATCGGAAAGTTACCGAAAAATTTTAGCCGGTGAAGGTTTTGGGCCGCAGGACGTAGCGGCTTCAATTGAAATCGTTTCGGAGATTCGTCAGGCAAAACCGGTTGGTTTGCAGGGGGATTATCATCCGAAGCTCAAGGAAGCCTGCAGTTAAGGAAATCGGAGTTTTAGCTCTGCAGAAAAAAAGGCATTGGTCATAGGCGATTAAATGATGACGAAAGCAGATACGCCGGACAAAATAAACTATTTTGTCCACGAAACCAGCGTGATTGATGAAGGGGCGCAGATTGGTACAGGAACCAAGATATGGCATTTTTGCCACGTGATGAAGGACGCTAAGATCGGTCAAAGATGTATTTTGGGCCAAAATGTGTACATCGGCGAAAGAGTAGAAATAGGCAATAATGTGAAGATTCAGAACAATGTTTCGATTTATACCGGCACCATTATTGAAGATGATGTATTTCTGGGGCCAAGCTGTGTTTTAACCAATGTAATTAATCCCCGGGCAGAGATTGTTCGACGCAGCCTGTTTGAAAAGACGATCATCCGCCGAGGGGCCACCATCGGGGCCAACGCCACCATAGTCTGCGGGATAGAGCTGGGGAGATATTGTTTTATCGCCGCCGGGGCGGTGGTGACGCGAAATGTACCTGATTATGCTTTAATTACGGGTGTACCGGGACGTCAGGAAGGCTGGATGAGCCGACATGGTATTCGTTTACCTAAACCGAATGAGGAAGGGATAATGGTTTGTGCCGAGAGCGGCTATCGCTATAAAGAAACAAAGCCGGGGGTAGTAAGATGTTTAGATTTGGATGAAGATGCTGCTTTACCCGAAGATCAAGCCGTGGGTAAAAGAACCTATCGAGAGATCATGCAGGAACAAGCTGACGAAAGATCACATAAAAGATAAATACCTTTTTTCAAAGGTGAATGGGAGACGGTGATGGCTGGAAAAGTATTGATCATCTGCCGCTCTTATTATCCTCACTATGGGCCCCAAGCCCACCGGGCGGGGAAATTCGCCAAGTATCTAAAGAAGTTCGGCTGGGAACCTGTGATACTCTGTTCTGAAAGCACGCCGCAAAATGACGCCATGTTTGACGCCAAATTAATAGGTCAAGATGTTTGCCGAACGATTAGAGTTCCTTATAATATAAGCGCCGCTAATCGCAGCTTTAATTTTTTAGTCCGAAAGATGCTCAAACATTTATCTCTGGAGGTGCTGCAATTTCTGTCGCCCCGACGCTTGTACTATAACGTGCTCGCCCGCGCAGATAAACTTCTGCAAGAAGAAAAGTTCGACGTGATTCTAGCCACGACGCCTGCGCCCTTCGCTTTGGCTATCGCCGACAAAATGTCACGCAAATATCATATCCCATGGATAGCGGACTATCGTGATATTCCCGCCCAACATAAATCTAAATTGAATCCCTGTTCACCTTACCATCTATTGATCAAAGCTCATCAAAAATGCTGCAGCTCCGCCGGCGCCCTGATCACTGTAAGCCAACCGCTTTATGATAAGCTAAAAAAATGGCACCAAAAGACAATTTATTTAATTTTCAACGGTTACGATCCCGATGATTATCATAAGGAAATTAAATCAAACAGCGAATATTTCACGCTGGTATATTGCGGGACCATTCACGATAGTGCAAATCCAGGAATACTTTTAGATGCTCTGGATTTTATTCTCAAGAAAGACCCTCGGCAACTGGAGCGTTTTCGGATACTGATTTACGGAGTGCCGCAATACCGTTTCCATCGACTATTCGCCCAACGTCCGTGTTCTCAATTATTCCATTGTAAAGGCCGGGTTTCCTTCAGTGAGAGTATCAGGGCCCAGCAGGAGGCGACGGCTTTGTTGTTTCTGGCCTATCCGGAGGTAGCGGGAATTATGACGGCCAAGATATTTGAGTATCTCGGTGCCGGACGTCCCATCCTGTCAGTGCCCGGCGACATAGGCGTCACGGATGACATCTTAGCCGAAACTCAGGCCGGGATGCCGGCAAGCTCCCCTCAGCAAACTTCCAAGATATTACTGAATTGGATCGACCAATGGCGTAATACCGGCAAGGTCAATTATCAGGCGTTGCCCGAAAAGATACAAGCTTACACCCGCGAAAAACAAACAGAACAACTGGCACAAATACTCGAAAAAGCAGTCGCAGGCCATTTTAAAACCGCGTAGAACCTTAGATAAATAGTTCAGGAGCAACTATGACCGATAAATCGAGGCAAGCCCAAGAGGAAATGTACCGGTTTCCCTATCATTACCTCATCCGGTTTGAGCTTGAAGAATATCGTTCGTTTAGCCAGTTTAAGAACAATCCCGGTGGATTTCGTTATGCCTCCTACCTGATTCGAACCCTCGAAGAAGTAGCTCGTCATAAATTCGAAAGCCTGATCGATATCGGATGCGGCGACGGCTTCTTCCTGAGTAAACTGTCGGAAAAATACCCTTCCAAAACCCTGGTGGGGGTGGATCTCTCCCGGCGCGCTATTGAATTTGCCCGCTTGCTTAACGCCCCGGAGGATGACAAAGAACCAAAGGTGAAATTTTTGTGCCGAGACATCATCAAAGATCCTTTAGGCAGACAATTTGATCTGGCCACCTGTATCCACGTGCTGGAACATATACCGCCTGAGCTTTTAGGTGATTTGATCGAGGCTGTTCGTGAATTGATAAGCGACCAGGGTAAGTTTATCGTCCTGGTTCCCACAAAAAACATTCCCCTTGAGCAGTGTCAGAGGCATTATCAGCATTTCGACGAGCAATCACTGACCGACATGCTGTCCGAATGTTTTCACGTGGAACGAATTGAATACCTAAATAACGACCGTTTCTGGGGTCGGATCATTTCAAGGTGTCTGAGCAATCGACTCTTTATACTTAACCACAGTACTATGAGAGACTGGCTGTTTAAGCTGTACCTGCGCCGATTTCTCCGCTGCTCTAAATTTAACGGCTATCCCCTCTTTGCCGTCTGCCAAAAGCGATAACCCTAATTTATTATACTTGATTGCAGCCAGTTTCTACTGAAGATG
>Ga0111186_1011_pt1 | contig 32052 bp, 21 predicted proteins | sample DeeMarSWOR324_28_FD_80243 | JGI IMG/M metagenome (GOLD analysis project Ga0111186, IMG submission 80243) | Phycisphaerae bacterium SM23_30 | reverse complement strand
TTGCCCGCCGCCCCCACAAATATCTGCACCGTCGAACCCGGCTCGGCGTAGCCGTCAAACCAGGCCGCATCGTCACCGGTGATGTTATCCGTATTAGAAAAACCCGTATCACTCACCGCCCGTAAATCCGGCGCCGCCGGCGTGGCCAGAATGGTGTCAAGGACGATAATCAAACTGCCGCTGTAGGCGCTTTCCGGATTACCCAGGCTGTCCTCCGCCGTGACGTTAACGTTGTTAGCGCCTTCGGCAAGATCACCATCTATGAAATCGTAAGACCAGTTGCCCCCCCCGTCACTGCCCACCGCGGCCGCCTCGACGCCGTTGACTCTAATATGCACGGTTCCGTTAGCAACCGCCGCACCTGTAATCTCGCAGTTCTTATTGTTGGTTATATTATCAACCTGGCTGGCACCGGTATCATGGGTGGCATTGCTGGTCAAATCCGGCGCCGCCGGTTCATCCGAGACGGTATCAAGCGTAACGGTCAGGTTGGCAGAATCGCCCGAGGTATTGCCCGCCGGGTCGATATAAATAATATCAACTACATTATCCCCTTCGGTCAGAATTCCCTCCGCCAAGGTGATCGAATACGAACCGTCAGCGGCTGCCGACACCGACTGTTTATTAACCCCGCCTACCCGCAGCCACACCGTTGAATTGTCTTCCACCGCTCCAGCAGCGCCGGTGAATGTCGGCGTGGTATCATTGGTGTAATCATCGCCGTTATCTAATCCGGTATCCGATCCCGCCGCCAGGTCGGGAGCGACCGCCGGGGCATTGGCTATAGTGTCCAGCGTCACGGTCGCGTCGGCCGAATCGGCGGAGCTGTTGCCGGCGGCATCCACATAATAAATATCCACCGCATTAGCCCCCTCGGCCAGATCACCCGCCTCCAGGGTTACCGAGTATGAGCCGTCGGCGTCGGCTGTGGTATTTCGTTTATTGACGGCCCCGACGCGCAGATATACCGCGGCGTTCGACTCGACGCTGCCGGCTCCTCCGCTAAAGGTTGCCGTGGTGTCATTAGTCAGATTATCGGTGTTGCTGTCGCCGGTATCACTACTCGTCTCCAGCTCCGTGCCCCCGGGTGTAATAGTGGCATTATCATACGTAATGGCCAGGGGGTCGGAAAAATCAGAGGTGCCGTCAAGGTTTTCCGCCGTGACCTTTATATTGTTCACCGTCCCGTACGCCGAACCGATAAGCTCACCCGCTCCAAAAGTATATTGGTAGGTTTCGTAAGTGACGCTCTCGGCGCCTCCCGGGTCTCCCGGAGCCGCCCCGTTAGTGCTGATCACAAAACGATCGAGCTTGGATCTTTTTTCCCGTCCGTGAATCTCCAGCGTGTGCCAGCCCACCGTCAAATGCCACGTTTGAACCTCGGCTTGATTGACCTGAGTCGTGGCGGTGGCGAAATGCCACGCACCAAGAGTGTCGCTCCACAGCCCCGGTCCATTTTCTCCAATATCCCATTGATCGTCTATATTAACAAAAAATGAATTTCGGTCACTATTGTCAAAATAGACGCGCCCATGCACATAATAGTCGCCTGCCGTGGTTATATAAAAGATGTAGGCGGCGGTGCCGCCATTTTCGGGATGGCCAGAGGTAGCGTCCTTATCTTCGATGTAACCGGTACCCTGATAATCAGCGGTTCCACTTTTAATTTCCATGGGGAACGTGATAGTACCCTTTTCCGCCTCGATGGTTACCGAACCGCCGGTTTCATAGAAAAGCGTATCATCCTGGCCGGCGGCGTCGCCCAGGCAGCCGGCATTATAGACCGCCACGGTGCTGTCCGTTTCGGCAATCAGTTCTATGACGCCGTCACTGATGTTGGTAATATCATCACTGTCGCTCGAACCGCTGTCGCCGGCCGCCAGCAGATCCAGATCAAAAGGCTTAATCGGCGCCGCCAACAGCAGCCGTCTTTCCAATGGTTCCACAATCAATTTTATTGATTTCATAACACTCCATGACGCATACCACAGCGCATACTATCCCAATGTATGTCTCTGGGATGTTTATCGGGCATAAAAAATCCGCATTTTAGCAATAGTCAGGGATATTTGGGATTAGGGTGATTAAGACAAAAAGATAGTCTCCAGCATAACCCGGATCGACGCCGACAGTGCCGTGTGACGCAATTTTATCGGTTGTAAATACATATATTTTCATCGTAGATTAATGGTTAAATATTTATGACCGATTATCGGACGATGTGCCCCTTTGGTGTTACATGAAAGTTCGATAAAATCATGTTTGACAAAGCCGATTCCAGGTTTTATTTCTATAAGAAGTGCTGTCAGGGGTAGTTTGAAATACAGCCGTAATAAACAGAAATACAAAGGATAACCACTATGATAAGTAAATCTCTTAAAAACCAACGATCCGCTTCTGCCGCGAGTTCTAACCACGCCCGGCGCCTCTTGAGGCTGGAAGCGTTGGAACCCAGAATTTTACTGTCAATAACGTCTGAGGAGCAATTATTCGTTTACCTTCTTAACCGGGCCCGCAGCAACCCGCAGACCTACGAAACCGAGGCCGAGCTTTCGGTAAGCCTCGCCGGGGTCGATCCCCAGCCTCCTTTGGCCGTTAATGATCTGTTGTTCGATTCGGCCGAATTCCATTCTGAAGAAATGGCTGCTAACAATTATTTCGGCCATCAAAGTGAGGTCACCGGCGATTGGCCCAATAAAATGGCCCTCGATGCCGGTTATAATTTGCCCTTTGGCCCAGACAGCAACCAGATTGAATCGATTGCCGCCGGAATTGGTAACGTAGCCCCGGACACCGCCGCGAAGGTCTTAAAATTATTTATCGAGGACATCGGCGTTCCCGGCGCCGGTCATCGCCGACACTTGCTCGCCATGGACGCCTTCTGGCAGCAGCACCGCGAAATCGGCGCCGGTTATGCCGTTACCGATTCCGCCCGGTTTAGTGACTACTGGACCGTTCATACCGCCTACGTTAATCCCGCCGATTTGTTTCTTACCGGCGTGATTTTTAATGATCTCAACAGTAACCAAATGTTCGACCGCCACGAGGGAATTTCAGGAGTGACCATTTCCACCGACCAGGGCCCCTCCACCGTTACCAATGCCGCCGGGGGCTGGTCCTTGCCCGTTACGCCCGGCGCTTACGTCGTCATGGCCTCCGGGGATGATTTTACCGATATCAGCAGCTCCGCCGTGGTCGTCGATGACGCCAACATCGAGATTGATTTCATCTCTTCTGAACCGGCCGGCATCGTAAACTTCGGCTTAAATGACGTCAGCGGGCTTCCCGAAGTTTCCATCACCGCCGACGACCCCAGCGCCGCCGAAAAACAAACCGACATCGGAACCTTCACCCTGACCCGCACCGGTGCTACGGATACCCCGCTAACGGTGAATTATCTCATCAGGGGAACCGCTCAAAACGGCAGCGACTATAATACTCTCGCCACATCGGCGGTGATTCCCATGGGAGCTTCCTCCACCGCCATCACCGTCACCCCCATCGACGACGATGATATTGAAGGACGCGAAACCGTTACCCTTACCCTCTTGGCTGACATCGAGTATCAGTTTGGCGCCGCCACTGCCGCCACCGTAAACATTGACGACGATGAGGGCATCATCGTCACTTTGGGCGACGGTATCGCCTCCACCGTAACTTTTTCCGATCCCGACCAGACCGCCGCCGCCGTCAAGCTGAAATCAGGTGTCGGCAGCATTGTTTTCCTCGGCGAATCTCTCGCCTCCCGGCAAGTGGGCGCTAAAATCGTCGTCGCCGGCGGCGTCGGCGCCTCGATCGATCAAATCACTCTCGATAATACTTCTCCGAGTACCTCCCTGTCCTTCAAGGCCACGGGCGGCGCCGAGGGCCTGATCGAAGTCAACAACATCACGATCAACGGCTCCGCCAGGAATATAAAGGCCAAAAAGGTCAACCTCACCGGCGACCTGACCGTGACCGGCGGCTTGCAAACCCTCCGACTCAATGACGTCGCCGATCAACGCCAGATCACTATCGGCGGCCCCGATTTACCCGCCAGCACCCTGAGCGCTAAATTTAACAATGTAACCGACCTTACTTTTAATTCCGATACTCCCCTCAAATCGTTGACGGTCAATAATTGGCAGGATAACGACCCCAACCCGGATACCATTACCGGTCCCTGGTTAAAAAAGCTCATCGCCAGACAAAACTTCGCCGCCGACCTAACCCTCACCGATGATTCGGCGCCCAAAACCCTCGGCAATGTTAAGGTTAAAGGTTCTATCACCGGCGGAACGTGGAACATCGACGGCAGCGGCGGCAAAATATCAGCCTTTGATATCGATGATGATTGGTCCGCTGTCTTCACCGGCAATCTCGCTGGCTTGTCAACCAAATCAGACGCCGCCGGCCATATTAATGCCCTCTCCATTAAAGCTATCTCCGTCAAAGGAAACTACACCGATGCCGTCGTGAACCTGACCCAGCCGCTCGATCCCGATAATCCCAAACTCAAGACCTTAGGCAAATTGATCGTCAAAGGAACAATGGAAAATGTGGAAATCCGTTCTTTGGGGCATATCGGCAAGGTCGCTTCCGGCCGGATACTTGATAGCAATATCTACGCCGGTGTCGATGGCAGCGTGACGGGTTTACCCGCCTCCGACACCCAATTTAACGCCCAGGCCTCCATCGCCGCTGTAAAAATCAAAGGCATAAAAACAGAAAACATCTGGCTCCGGGCCGCCAATATCGCCGCTTATAACCTCGGCCCTGTCTCCGTGGGCTACGCCCAGACTGACAACGACGGTGTAGAATTCGGCATCGCTGCCCACCTGTTTCAGTCCATTACCTATAAGGATGACAATCTTACCATCAAAGCCCGCAACCTTGACGACATCCTGGCCTTTAGCAATTTCGACGACCTGGTAATCCGCATACTCTAATAAGAATTTATACTTAATGCGCCTGCTTTGGGCGCCGTGGCTGTCTCGGCCGTGATTTAACCTCCTGACCCGCCCGTTGTATCATTCAAGATTCAAAAAAATCTCCTATATTCCCCAGAATTTTTCTTTTTCTTTGATATATTTTCCCCGAAATAATCGTCCTTGATTACGACTAACTATATATATAGAATATAAGTCTGTATAACTGAAAAAAATATGGCTCCTAACTCCTTAACCAAAAACCGGTACTAAAAACATACCAACGGAATAACCTATGAAAATATTCATCGCTATCCTCGTTACCTTCTTTGCTACCGCCATTATCATCGGCGGAGTGGTGGCAGTTGTTCAGATAAGAGGGGGTTTGGCCGGGGGCATGTCGCTGGCGGTTCGCGTGGAAAATCCACAGCGGGGCGATCTGATCGAGGTCATAACCGCTCCGGGGGAGGTGGAGCCCATCCGCAAAGTGGAAATCAGGTCGAAGATTACGGCCCAGATCGTGGAGTTGCCCTTTAAGGAAGGCGATCGGGTCACCAAAGGCGATCCCAACGCGGTTCCTCCGATTCCGCCTTCGGTTCTGGCGCGCCTGGATTCCAAGGATCTGGAAGCGGATTTACGGGCGGCGACCATTCGTTACGAGGCCCAGGCGGCGCGGATCGAGATTTCTCGGATCAATCTGGAAAGCCGAAAAGAAAGGCTCAAGGGCGACCGGGCCGTCCTGGAGCAGGCCGAACGCGAATTGAAGCGGAATGAAATCCTGCTAAAAACCGGGGATGTCAAACAGACGGAAGTAGAACAGCAACGAAGCAATGTCCAGAACCTCAGGGCCCAACTGATGGCATCCGAATTATCATTAAAAGCCGACCAACAGAACCTGGAGGCGGCAAAACTCGATCTGGAGGCGGCGGATGCGGGAATTATCCAAAAGAAGGAGCAGATTAAATACACTATCTTAACCGCGCCTATGAACGGCATCATTACTCGCGCCATATCCAAAGCCGGGGAAATGGCCACCGGCTCTCTTTATAATCCGGGCACGATGATAATGGAAGTGGCGGATCTGTCACAGATGATGCTGGTGGCCCAGGTGGATGAGGCGGACATCGGGAAGATAAAAGTCGGCCAGCAGGCTAAAGTGCATATCCAGGCCTGGCCCGATCGGGTTTTCGAGGGGGTGGTGGCGACGACGGCCTTGGCGCCGGCGGCCAACCCCCGGGTGGGGGAAAAATATTTTGAAGCCAAGATCCTGCTGGACAACCAGGACATGGAGATATTTTCCGGCCTGACCGCCGATGTCGATATCGAGATTAAGACCCACCAAAATGAATTACGCGTCCCCAGCAAGGCGGTGCTGGATCGGGAGATCGACGAGTTGCCTTTAGAAATTCGGGAGGATAATCCGAATATTGACACCACCAAGGTATTCGCGGTGGTAGTGTATCGCATTATCGACGGCGAAGCTATCGCCACCCCGGTGAAATTCGGCAAAAGCGACGCCACCCATACCATCATTCTCTCGGGGATCACCGATGAAGATCAAATCATCATAGGCCCAGACAAGATACTGGAAGGTCTGCAGCACAAGTTGAAGGTTAAAGATGAACGCCAAATGACCGAGGAGGAAGTGATGGCCAGCCGGCGGGCGGAGGATAAAATATTAGAAGCGGCAAAACGACGTGCTCAGGTTGATCGAGAACGCCGGCGCAGAGATCGCTAATGCCATCCGAAAAAATACTCCCGGGGAGTAAAAATATTACAATATGCTCATACAACTGGAAAAGGTAAGAAAGATATATAAGGTGGGGGTGGAGCGGATACGGGCCATGGACGGGGTGGACCTGGAGGTATCCGACAATGAGTACGTAGCAGTGATGGGGGCCTCCGGATCGGGCAAGAGCACGATGATGAACCTGCTGGGCTGTCTGGATCGGCCCACCGCCGGCGTCTATAAATTGAGCGACAAGATCGTCAGTCGGCTCGGGTCCACGCCGTTGGCCCAGATACGCAATCGGCAAATCGGTTTTGTGTTTCAAACGTTTGAGCTTTTACCGCGGCAAAGCGCCCTGAAAAACGTGGAGCTGCCTTTGATCTACAACAGCGAGGTGGGGATCTGGTCCCGCCGCAGGCTGGCCAAAGCGGCCCTGGAGCGGGTGGGACTGGGCGATAGAATCAAGCATCGCCCCAACCAATTATCCGGCGGTGAAAAACAGCGCGTCGCCATCGCCCGCGCTTTGGTCAATCAGCCTCGCATCCTTTTGGCGGACGAACCGACGGGCAACCTCGATAGTAAGACCAGCGAGGGCATCATGATCCTTTTTGATCAGCTCCATCGGGAAGGCCAGACCATAATCATCGTGACTCATGAAGAACACGTGGCCCGGCATGCCAAACGTATTGTCCGCATGCGCGACGGTAAGATATACTCGGATGAAATACCCCGGCGGGAGGATTCATCATGAGGAAGTTATTTACTCTGCCCTTATCTCTGATGAGCCTGATATTTCAGAGTGCGGCGTTGGCGCTGGGGCAGATATGGGCGCATAAAGTCCGTTCGATTTTGACGACGATCGGGATATTCATCGGGGTATCGGCGGTAACGACGGTGATTGCGTCCATTACCGGTCTTCAAACCAAGGTGCTCAGTGAGATTGAAACACTAGAGAGTTCTAAAAACATAAATATTTATCCTTATCGACCGAGGGAGGGGCCGTATCGCTATGCCATGATGCATAAGATTCAATTTGAACCCAAGGATTTCGACGGTCTTTTGGAAGCTTGCCCCTCCGTCGATACTTACACCTTTTTGACCCAAACCGCGCATAAGGTCCGCTTCGAGGAAAGGTCGATTGATAATTGCAGTGTTTTTGGGATAAATCCTTCCTGGCATAATATTCAAAACCGCAAGATTGAATTAGGCCGCCCGTTTTCGGCGATCGATCAGGAGCAGGCCTGGCAGGTGTGTTTGATCAACGAGGAAGTTCGGGATGAGCTGCGGTTGGATCGTGATTGCATCGGTCAGAGCATATTTGTCGGAGGGCGTTCCTTTCGGATTGTAGGGGTGGTCAAGGCGCCGACGCTTTTTGATATTGATCTGGAATTTGCCGAGGTGTTTATCCCCTTTGAAACGGCGTGGAAGATATGGAAACCCATGATGACGGTGCTGGCCAACAGCAGTACCCCCGAACTTTCACCGCAGGCCCAGGCGGAATTGCGATTTTTCATGCGTCAGATTCGCCGGCTCAATCCCGGGGAACCGGATACCTTTCGGCTGCGGGCGTCGGAAGAGGGAGTGCAAGCGTTCAATAATATCGTCGTGGTTTTTACCGCCATCGCCAGTTGTCTGGTAGGTATTTCTTTATTGGTGGGCGGGGTGGGGATCATGAATATTATGCTGGTTTCGGTCTCGGAGCGGACCCGCGAGATCGGTCTGCGCAAGGCGGTGGGGGCCAAGCCCTCGGCGATTCTGCTGCAATTTCTGGTGGAAGCGGTGATGTTGTGTCTTTTGGGCGGTCTGATAGGAATTGCCGTGGGACAGGGTTTTATTTTATTAATAACCTGGATCGTGTCCACCGCTTTCGGGGTTGATTTGGGTGCGATATTTATTCCCCTCTGGGCCGTAGCATTGGCCTTCGGCTTTTCGGCCTTTGTGGGAGTGGTATTCGGCTTTCTGCCGGCGGTAAAGGCCGCTTTACTTGATCCGATTGAGGCTCTTAGACATGAATAAAAAAAAACTAATCAAAAAGACTTGGCAAATCGTGGTCGCATCTTTCGGGGTGGTCTGGTTAACCTCGGGTTGTGATTATCCCTTAAGCTCCAAGAATTTGGAGGGTATAAAAGTACCGGCCCAACGGGTTGACCGTATCGAGGCGTTGGCCTTGCCCCCGGCGCCCGAGCCGGTGAAACCATATGATCCCAATGCCATTCTTCGCCCCAAGGCGCCCGCCGCGGAGGAAATATCCTTAACCATTGAGCAATGCCGGGCGATGGCCCTGGAAAATAATCTCGACCTTAAAGTTCAAATGTTCAATCCCCGGCTTTCTGAAGAAGGCATCGCCGAAGCCCGGGCCCTCTTTGAACCTTTGGCCTTAACCAATATATATTTTAGTAAAACCGACTCTCCCATATTATCGCGGGCTATGGATGCCTCGCAGAGTGAGTCGCTCAGCGCCAATTTTCAGGTCCAGATTCCTCTGCGGACCGGCGGTCAAATAACGCTCAGGCATCCTTTTTACCGGTCGGAAACCGACCAGGAATTTTCCCTACTGGCAACATCATATATGACCGATTTTTCCGTTGCTGTTAATCAGCCGTTACTGCGCGGCGGCGGTATTAGCGCCAACGAATATTCGCTTCGGGTGGCGCATTATGGATCGGAGACGACCAAAGCCCGGACCAAGCTGCAGGTAATTTCAGTATTGGCGGATGTGGATCGAGTTTATTGGCGTTTATATGCGGCCCGGCGGGAGTTGGAGGTGCGCAAGCAGGAGTATGATCTGGCGGTGGAACTATCCGAAAGCGCCCGCCGCAAACTGAAAGTCGGCCAAGCCGCCGAAATTGACGTCGTCCGCGCCGATAACGCCGCCGCCCAGTCTCTGGAAAGTATTATCCTGGCCCAGAATCAGGTCCGGGACCGGGAGCGTTATTTGAAGCAGATACTCAACGAGACGGGGCTCGATATTGAGACTCCGACGATACTTTTTTCCGCCACCCAACCTAATCCCCTTCGATATCAGATAGATACTTCGCGCCTGGTGGATTATGCCCTGCAAAATCGCATGGAATTGCTGGAACTGGAGCTGCAGCTGCTTCAGGACGCCGATAGCATTGATTACTTTAAAAATGCCGCCCTGCCGCTGGTGTCGCTTAGTTATACCTACAATATCAACGGCTTAGGGGCCGAGTTGGATGATTCCTATGATTTGGTCTGGCGGAACCGCTTTGTCGATCACACTCTTGGTCTGACGGTACAGGTGCCTTTGGGTAATAAAGCGGCCGAGGCGCGTCTGCGCCAGGCGCAATTACAACGGCTGCAGCGCTTGGCCAGCAAGGAACGTAGAGAAGCAATGATTAAAAAGGAGGTTCTGGACGCGGTGGATCAGATGGAAGCGAACTGGCAGCGGGTAGCCGCCAGCCGCCAGAGTGTTATCCTGGCCTTGCGAACCCTGCAGGCCGAGCAGCGGCTCTTCGATCTGGGCCGGTCGATTTCTTACGACCTGCTCAACGCCCAAGCCGGTTACGCCAATGCCCGGTCGGCCGAGATCCGGGCCTTGACGGAGTATCAGATTTCTCAAGTTGACCTGGCCTACGCGACGGGGGCCTTGTTGACGGCGACGCGAGTGGAATGGGAAACAGAGTTTGAAAGCCTTGATATTGAAAAATAATGGACCTTTCAATTGTCATACCGGCATATAACGAAGCCAGGAAGATCGGGCATGATATAGACGCCGCCGCAGCTTTCCTCAAAGAAAACAAATTATCCGGCGAGATCCTTGTGGTCGATGACGGCAGCGGCGACCGAACGAGTCCCGTCGCGCAGAAGGTTCCTGTTCCGGCGGGGATAGTAAAAAAAGTTATTCGTCTAAAACCTCACAAGGGTAAAGGATATGCCGTCCGCAGCGGTATTAAACAAAGCACCGGCGATTATGTGATGTTCGCCGACAGCGGACTCTGCGTACCCTATCGGTTTGCCCTGCGGGGTCTGGAACTTTTACGCAGCGGCTTATGCGAAATCGCCCACGGCTCGAGAAAATTGCCGCAAAGCGTCGTCGTCCACCGGCATTTTTTCCACCGCCGCATTAGCTCGCGCCTTTTTCGCCGGCTGGCGGTTCATTTTATCGGCATCCCGCCCCATATCACCGACAGTCAGTGCGGCTTCAAGATGTATCGCGGCGCAGTGGCGCGGGAGCTTTATGCCCGGTGCCTCTCTGAGAGGTTTATGTTCGACGTGGAAATCATTCTGCGGGCGCAAAAACGGGGATATCGAATAATCGAGTTTCCCCTTGAATGGCGCAGTGACCGCGACACGCGCTTTCGCTTTTTATCAGCGTCGGTTCGTAGTATGTTGGATTTGATAGCCTTGAAACGCGCTTTAAGAAATTAACGTTTATCTGTCTATCTCTGTTTTTTCATTTAGTGAAATCCGCCCCCATATGCCGCATTTGGCATCCTTCTGAGGTGGTCGAGGCCAGGATAGTGCCGACGTCTTTATGGTTTTGACAGTATTGTTCTATTTCGTCGGGCGACATGACCATAAAGGCGGTAGAGACAGCGTCGGAAAGAGCGGCTGATTTCGCCAGAACCCACACGCGGACTTTGCCGCGCGCGGGCTCGCAGGTGCGCGGATCGACAATGTGTTCTCCCTGAATCAGCCGGCCCGAGGCGCTTAATGACTGATCCCGTAAATCAAATCTCACCCATACCTCCGACGGCTTTTCCGGATTGCGCAACGTTAAAGGCCAACCTTTATGGTCGCAAATCGAACCTGTAGCCCTTACCGTACTCTGACCGCCATGGGTCAGGATGGTTCCCATATCCCATTCCCGCAGCAGTTCCATCATCCGATCGACAGCGTAGCCTTTGCCGATGCCCCCCAGATCGATTTGCACCCCCCGGGCCTTAACGCCCACCCCACAGGCCCTTTCGCTGATTTGAAGCAGTTCCATCCCCGTTCGCACCGCTGCTTCGTTGAATGCCCGTACGCCGTCGCGATCGACCGGGCGGTTCGATTTACGCCAATAGGTCAAAAGCCGACCGATGCTTATATCAAACGCCCCGTTTGTTTCATCGCATATTCCCTCTGCCAGCTGCAGGCAACGGAGCGTATCAGTGCTCACCGGCGCCCAGTGACCCGCCTCAAGATGATTAATCCGCCAGACGTCGCTGCCCTCGATAAAGCGGCTCAACAAACGTTCGAGACGGTCCACTTCCTCGAAGGCGGCGCGGGCCGCCGATTGGGCATATTCAATCTTGCCGCCTAAAACGGAGACGCCGAAAATAGTGTTCATGGCCTCGTGAGCAAAACGATGCAGGGGGAGCTTGATCGCACTATCGTCGAGAAGGGAAAATTTATCAGCGTCTTGGTTCATCGGGGATTTCGTTTACTTTTGAGATAAGCATCCCACAGGTCTTTTTGAATGTAAACATGCAAAATTACGTTTGGCCGAAGTCCGAAAATTTCGTAATGATAAGCGCCGGGAAGATTTTTTTCGACCGGCGGCCGGAGAGAATCCGAAGCGATGACAATCGGCGCCTGAATCTGCGCGGGCCGTTCGTGCCAGTACCCGACGCGGCCGAAGCGGCGGAAATACCAGGGCAAAGGCCAATAGTTGTCAGGTTCAGCAATAACTTTTATCGGTATATTATTTCCCGCCGGATGAGCAGAGGCCGTATCTTGTATTAACTTTGCTAACCGCACCGTATCGCTAATTGTGTGGGCGTACACATAAGGATTCCGTGGGTCGTCGAAGAAACGAAAGCTCACCCGGTACGACTGGTATGTCAATTGAGCAACGCCGGCTATCAGCAACAGGCAAATTGCTGCTCTGCCCGCTATAAACGGCATCATTCTCACCAGCGCCGCTGCTCCCACACCCGCCAGAATAATCATCCCGTGCCAAAATCCCAGCAGGCACCAGGGAGTTTTGTATGGGATGATCGAGTATGCCGCTGTCATTATCAAGGTATAGAAGACCAAAAAACGCAGCAGGCGAATATTGCTTTTTGCCGCTCCTTTACCGATCACAGCGGCGCACAACCCCGCCATCGATAGAATCACGATCAGCCCTTCGCTCCACCAGGGGCCCAGGTCATTTTTAGTGAATATCAGCATTTTAAGGTAATAGTACCAGGGGTGATGGTGGCCCACGGCGGTGTCGGCACGGTGAAAGTAAGCGCAGTAGGCGGCGAGGGAATCCCAGGGTCCGCTCAGGTGGGTGAAAAAGGAGGAAAATAAAGTAAATGACACCAAAAGCGCCGCGATTAAAGCCGCGATAAGGGGTTTGGTTTTAACTTTGATGGCTGATTTATCCGGAGGTCCTTTTTGGCCCGGAACACGATTTAGTATTTTAACGATCAGCAAGGCGGCGAACATGGCGCTAAAAGCGATGATGCAGGTTTCCTTGGTGGCGTGCATGAGGCCGACGCCGGCGCCGGCTAATAAGAGCCAGCCTGTTGATCCGCTCCGACTATAACGCCAGGCGGCGGCGATTACCAAAAAGCCAAAGAACACCAGCAGGGTTTCGTGAATGTAGTAGCGACTGTAAAAAACCATCGCCGGCGATATGGCTGTCAATAGCGCCCCCCCTATCGCGGCGCCGCGGCCCAAACCGTCGGCCAGTAGTAATAAGAGCACCACCGTACCCACGCCGAATATGACCGGAATAATGCGCAGAGTAACCTCGGTTACTTCGCTAAAATTTTCGGCCGAACTCAACCAGGCTGAAAGCAGCGTAAAATAATAAAGCGTAGGTCCGTGATATTCGTAAGGATCGTAACGGTATCGCCCCTCCTCCAGCAGTTCGCCGAATTTGACGGCGTGCACCGCCTCGTCGGTGTGCATGGGACGCAGCGCTAATTGCGGCAGGCGCAGGGCCAGAGCCGACGCCGCAGCCAAAACGACAGCGCAAATGATTAAGCAGCGCTTCATTTGGTCGGTTTGCCGTACACTTCCACTTCGATATATTGATTGGAATCGTTCTCGGTGTTGCCGTTGCTGTACAGCCTGACGTAACGCGCCCGGGTCCCTTTGCCCTCCACCAGCTTGCCCTCGCTGGTCTCAACGTAATGCAGATCTTCACCGGCCCCCAGGCCGGACGAGTTATCGTAGTCATTGTTAAACAGCGTGGTCGCGTTAATAAAATCGGCATCCTCGGACACCTGAACCACCACGTCGCGAAATACCCAGGGCTGCATGTGAAAATGCCAGAACACCACCGCATAAATCTCGTAGCTGTCCTGTAAATCGATCTGCACCCATTGAACGCCGTACATCAGTTCCACCCAGTTGCCGTCGATGCCCTCCTTGTCGCCGTCGGTGATCTGGTCCAGGTCGCCGATAATGGGATTTTCGTCACTGCTGGTGACGGGTTTTCCTTTGGATGCGTTTACCGTGCCTTCCGGCACCGGCAGCGGCGGCCGAGGCTTCCCCAGCGGATTTTCCACCCGGTCGATCTTGGTGTTGGGAGGCGTGCCCACAAACATCGGCCGCGGCAGCTCTATCTCCAGCGGCACCAGATCTTCCGTCGGCTTTTCTACGGGGGGCGAGAGGTTTTTTTCGGTCTGCTGGATTAAATCCTTTTTAATCTCTTCTTCGGCCTGCTTCTTCTGGGCCTCTAACTCCTGCAGCTTCTGCAGGGCCTCATCCAGGGTCTTCGCTGCTTCTTCTTCCGCCCGCCGGATCAATTCTTCCGCCCTTTCTGATTGTGCTTCTCCCCGGGCTTGATCCGCATGACTCTCGGATTCCTGTAATAATTCGTCCGATGTTCCCTCTTTCTCCGCAGCGCCGCCGGGCTCTGATTTTTTACATGACGGCATCGTCGCCAAACCTGCCAGCAGCAAAACCGTCGCCAGTGATAAGTGCCATTTTAGAATATTATGCATTATTTAACCTTTCTCCGGCCTGGGCCATTCGATAATTGCCTTTACAACGCCATATTAAACATCATATCACAAAATCTTTATTTCTCAAACGGCAAATTTTTCACCCCCGGGGTATTTCACGGATGAATATGTTTCTAAAATATAAAGGCGAATTATGCGACTGCAGTTCGATCTGCCCGGTGGGGTATATAGGTTTATCCCTTTCCCAGTAATTTTCCATGACCACGTTGTCAACCACCAGCACCTCGTTAAGGTGCACCGTCACCCGTTCGCCGATCATCTTGATGCGAAAAGTGTTCCACTGGCCAATCGGGTTATCCGCACACACCAGAGGATCGCTGGGATTTTCGGGCTTCTGGTTATTGTATAACCCGCCCGATCCCTGCGGCCATTGGGCCGGGTCCCAGATCTGCACCTGAGGGCTGCCCCTCAGATAAATGCCGCTGTCGCCTTCGGCTTGGATCTTCCAATCGACCAGCAGCTCGAAATCCTCGTAGTCCTTCAGGGTGCATAAACTATCGCCCTGCCCGTCGAATACTAATACCCCCTCCTCAACTCTCCAGTTTTCGCGCATCTTGGCGTCCGCTTTTTCCTGCTCCGCCGCCAGTTCCGCCGGATTCATCCGGGCCCGTTTCACAGGATCAGCCGCCAAACCTTTCCAGCCGCTCAGGTCCTTGCCGTTAAACAACGCCGTAAAACCCTCCGGCGGCGCATTCAGTCTGGCCGCAGCGGGCTCCAAGGACTTTTCTTGTTGGTGTGTTTCATACGCCGGCGCCGGCTTGTCCTCCTGGCAAGATGGCATTATCAACAACAAGACCAGCCATGCTAAAATCACTACGTTTACGATCATTATCAGCCTTTGCATCGTATCTTCTCCCGGAGGTATAATTATCTTGATAAACCAATAAAACCAATGGCCGCCATGGTCAGTATCAAGGTGCTGCCCCGGTGCACTTGATACAAAAACTCCTGGCCCACAGTCCCCCAAAGCGGCAGCATACTCAGCACCATCGACAGTATCACCGGCAAAGCCGCGGCCATCAGCACCCAAAAACAAACCTTGCGCCAGCCGCTCGCCCGCAGAACGCCGCGCCAATCGCTTTTATCAAATTTATACCTCTGGGCACAAAATACCAGAGTCGCCGCCAAACTTAAACAGAAAATCGGCGCCAAAGTGCAGTGCACTACCAGCAGATACCGCGTATTGGCCTGGCCTCTTATGAGGGCCGCCCAAAAACCCGTAAATGCTAAACCAAAAATGCTCAAACCTGTCACGATGTAAATCAGCCCCTCAAGGCCCTGAATCCTGTTTGCAAAGGGCTTACCGGGCCTCTTTTCGGTCGGTGATCTTTTCTGCACGTAGTAGCCCGCCGCCGCCCCCGCCAGGGCCCCCCCGATACCTATAGCCGCCAGTATGCGAAACATCTATTTTTCCTCTGTAACCTCCGGACCAAAAATCGATAATACCCGTTTGAGCCCTGCCAGAGCGAAAAGCAGTAATATTGCCGATATAACCCCGCAGACCGTCAGTCCGACCGTTTTCAGGAACGAACGAAAGACAAACGAAGCATTGAACATCCGCCAGTAGGTGCCGTCTTCGCCCTCCATTTCATACATATATTTCAGGCCGCCTTCCTGGCCTTGTACCGGCGTATCCACCGCCACTTTGCCAAAGAAAATCGCAGAATCCGTGTTGTGGCAGTCGGTGCAGCGGCCGTTATAGCCCAGCGATTGCTGCACTCCCCTGACGTCATGAGCCACCGGCCAGCTATAAGGCCGGGCTGCCTCGTGTTCGGCGGCCACAATCTCACCCCGCTCATCCAAGCGATACAATTTCCCGCCTGCAATATAAACCGCTTCGGAATGATCGTCCAACTCTCCCAGCAATGGCAGAGTTCCGGCTATCTGCTCTTCGGTCAAAACAGGCCAATCGTCTCGCCTCTCGGCGGTTTCGGTATTGAGAATCTCACCCGCTTTTTCTTTGACCACTTCCACGTCCAGCGGTGTTATCTCCTGGTCTTTCATCAGACCCCAGAACGCCGGCCAGATCAATTTGGTCGGTTCAATTTTACCTTCGGAATTCCTGACAAATACCGGCGTCTGCACATGGGGCAGCATGTAATCCTGACGATGCACGCCGTGCAGCCCCAATCGATGTATTCGGGGCGTGCGCACCAGGCCGGTCTGATCGCCGGGCCTCAGCCCGCTGTGACAGGCCGTACACGTCAGCTTATCAAAATGAACCAGCGGTATCCCCCGGTGCCTGGGCCGAGGGGCCCCCAGCCTGCCGATTCCGGTTTGGGACTCTGCGCCGTTATCATCCTCCGGCAGATGGCATCCGCGGCAGGTGAGAGACAAAACCGTCGGCGGGGTGCTGGACCTTTCTTCGCCCTCATAGCCGCGAACCATCATGTGATCGACCCCGTGTCGATGACAATCCACGCACATCAAACCGGCCGTGATATGCACGTCCTCGTCCCGCCGCCATTCGTTGAACTGATCCATGCCCAGCACCTGCGTCGAATGACAGAAATAACAGCGGTTGTTCGGCACCCGCCTTACTATATCAAAAAATACCCGATTTTCCCGATCAAATCTGCTCATGTCGTAATGCACTGACGGCGGCTGCTGGCCGGTATTATCCGGGGGTAATCCCATAAAAACATCATAGGCGGCGGGTAACGTGGAAGCCATCCCCGTCACCTGGGCGAGCCCGCTGGCGGCGGCGGGTACCCACCGGAAGTTCTCCCGCATCACCTGCAGGGCCGCTTCGCTCTGGTCCTGTCGGCGATCGGCGTTATGACAGGCCAAACAGTTAATCTCAAACTCACCCGAGACTGTCAGTCGATCCAGACCCTCCAACTGTTCTCCATATATCTGGCCGTAATCGCCGCCGGGCATGTGCCGGCCGAAGAGTTTAATCATCCGCCAGGCGCTCAGCCCTACCTTTTGGGGCTGGTACGTCCCGGGCCAGCCGCGACCCGAGATCGGAAGCACCGTGCGGGTGACGGCATCCGCCCAGACCCAACACTCGCCCCGACGACCGGGCTTAATCTCTGCTTGAGATGAATTAAAATGCCAGCCGCTCTGGACGAATTCGTAGGTGTGACACTCGCTGCACGTATGGCGCAAAGAAAAGGGCAGGGCCGGCTCTTCGAGGGGGTCTATCTTCTCGGGATCTTCCCCTGCGAAGACCTGAACCAGCAACTCCATCAGGTGAACCGGTACCGCCCGATTGCCGTCATTGCCGTCCCCCAGCATCTCTTTTTCTTGTTTCTGGCTCTGGGCGGCCCCTGCCGCCGCTAAAGCCAAAAGCACCAAACCGGCAAAGTGTATTGGCCTCCGACTCGCTTGCATCTATTTATCTACCCAGTCTCTGATTTACCCCTCCACCTTAAATTCGTCCGGCTTAAATTCCAATTTCTCCCCGGCCGCCACGGCGTCATTCACCTTCAGCACCGTCACGGCGGTTTCATAGCCGACCTCCGGCGGGCAGTTGAGATGGCCCCTGCCCCCAACGGCATCGAAGAAGTTTTCCAGGTGGGGCTGATGGAAGGGTTTGTCCAGCATCACCGTAAAATCATACCTCGGCGGCGGCGGCGACTCGGCCACGTTTAATTCGGCCCCCTCTTCTTTGACGGCCACTTCCAATTCCTTGTCCGCCGGCTCGGTTAAATAACCTTTCTTGACCCACTCGTCCCAGGCATCCTTCAGCAAATACACCTCACGATAGACCGCCGCTTTGTGCTCGGAGATATCGAGGGTGCCCTGGTCGCCCATAAAGTTCTCGAAGTATCCCCGGCTGCCGCTGGTGGTCAAAGTTTGATAAAAGGCCCGCACCGGCCCGTCGGCGGTGTCGTATTCGTAAATCGCCATCACATTGTCATACCATTCCCAGTCACTCCAGTAATCCACCCCTCCCCCGGCCAGCACCGATTTGGGCAGCGCCCCCAGAAACCAGTTATAAATATCGATCTGGTGGGAGCCCAGATCGACGATGGGACCGCCCCCCAGCCCCTTAAACAGACGCCAGTTAAGAAAATGTTTCATCGACTCATAGCCGTAATTTTGCAGCAGGGCTTCATCAATATAGTATCGTTTGGCCACCTCCAGCTCGCCGCAGGCCGATTTGCTGCGGTTCCATTGGCCGTTAACCGCAGTGATCCTGCCTAAAATTCCGGTTTCTTTGATAATCCGGTTAAGAGCGAAAAGATAACGCGGACTGCTCCGCCTCTGATGACCGATTTGCAGCAGTTTACCGGTTTCTTTTGCGGCCCTCACCATGGCCCGGGCGCCCTCCAGGGTGTTCGACATCTCCTTTTCGCAATAGACGTGCTTGCCCGCCCGCAGACAGGCGATGGTGTGTTCGGCGTGGCAAAAGTCGGGGGTGGACACTATCACCGCGTCGAGGTCCTTTTCCTTGTCCAGCATCGCCCGGTAATCCTCATAAGTGTTGACCGGATCATATCCCTGTAATTTGTAACGGGCGTTGAGCCGACCCGCCGCAATCCGTTGATTGTACTGGGTCCAGATGTCGCACACCGCCCGAAAACGCACGCCGGGAATATTATGACACGCTTCTAACAACGTCTGACCCTGCCGACCCGCTCCCAAAAGGGCCACATTGATCTCCTCCGCTTTATCCTGGGGGCCTTGGCTGAAAACCACCGGCGTCAATACCAATGACGCCCCTGCCGCCGTCGTGGAACGCAAAAAGTCCCGCCGATCCATCTTGGATTTCTCACCTTTTCCTTTATTCATCCTTAGTTTCCTCAAATCCAAATCTCGCCTCTAACAGGCGCCGCAACATTAAATTAATCCTTATCTTCCACATCGACAGACACTTACAACCTATCTGTCTTTAACTATTTTTACCCTATTGCCCCCCTCTGGCAAGAAAATTATACCCCCCGCGCCCCTTGCACTTTATAAGTGCTTATATATCAATGCATTAAAATAATACCCGACCCCTCCCCCGCGCCCCTGCCGCCTTCAAATTATTGCCCTTTGAAAAGAAAAAATAAATATAATAATTTTTTCTTCTTCAAGTATGCCTAACTTCAATTTTGCAGGAATCTTTTAACCCGAAAAACAGGTTTAAGGGCCGCGCCCATCGAGGGAGAAAAGAACTTCCCCTTTTTCTATTCCTTTCGCGCCTCCAGTATCTTTTGCAGGATGGAATAATATTGATCCCGCGAGAGAGAACGCCGGTTTTGTCCCCGGTCGTTCTTGTGCGCGACCACCATCTTCAGCTTGGGGAAAACCGTCAGATACTGCCCCCCGGCGCCGATACCCGTATAGGCCCCTTGGTAGGGACCGACCGCCTCCGGTCCGTCGAATATCCACCAGAGGTACCCGTAACCCAGCCGGCCGTTTCTCATCCGTTCGGGATTCATTTCTTCCAGCGGCGTAACGACGCTGGATATCCTCTTGGCCCAGCTCTTGGGAACAACCTGTTCCTTCTCCCATTTCCCCTCCCGCATCATAAGCAATCCGAGACGTGCCAGGTCGCGGGCCGACAGGTTCATGTGATAGGCCGGGTACAACGAACGCTCCAGATTACCGGATTTCCGATGGGTGGAACGGTCGAAATCCTGCATCCCGATCTTATCCACCAGGTCGGTTTGCAAAGCGTCGTAGATATTTCTACTCGTCTCCTGCTCGAAGATAAAACCGAGACAGTTAAAATCCCAGTTGCTGTAAAGGAAATATTCACCGTGCCTTTGCGAATTGCGGGGCGGAGCGTCCGCCAGATTGTCGCCGCTGTTCGAGGCCGGATGGTAAACCCCCGAACGCGCCCCTAATAGATCGGCTATGGTCGCTTCTCTTTCCTGATCGCTCAGCCCGCCGTGGTCGCTTATGTTAAGATCGGCCAGCGTCTTATCTAAATCAATGGTCCCGTCTGCAACGTAATTGCCGTAAAGCATGGCCAGCACGCTCTTACGCACCGAAGCGATATAACTGGTATCGGCAATATCGCCGTTCTCAAAGAGGATCCGACCGTCCACCGCCACCACCAGACCGGTGGAGGGCAGCTCCGCAAGATGATCGCGCAGGGCGTCCAGCCCTTCCGGGGAAAATCCGACCGCCTCGGGATCCTCGATCCGCTCCCATTCGGCCTCCGGATAAACCGGCATGGTCACGCACGAGGGCAGCATAAACATGATTAAAAGAAGCGCCAAAAACCCAAATTCCCCGCGCCGAACCTTCCTTCTCCTGGGCAAAGTTTTTATAGACATCTCATTCTCCTAAAAAATGGGACCAAAATATAAAACCCTTACTGCAGGGGTTTGATCTTCAGATTCCGATACCAAACCTCATCGCCGTGTTCCTGGAAGCCGATATAACCGGTGCGGGCCATGTCCTTGTAGGCCTTTTTGAACTTGTTTTTGCCGCCGTCCGGATTGCGGCCGGGCACGGTCCATAGATCCAGGTCCATATCGATAATCTGCTCCCCGTTCATCACGATATAAATCTTGTTGTCTATGCAGGTAATGGTGAAATGATTCCACTGGCCCGCCGGCTTGGCCATGTTCTTGCTCGGCGCCAGACAATCGTAAATCGAGCCGCAGCAGTTCTTGTTCACCGCCCTGCCGTAAGTATCATATACTTGCACCTCAATCGCCTCATGCAGCCAGTCATCGGTATTGCCGATCACCCCGGAGCGGATCACCACTCCGCTGTTGCCTTGGGGAGGAACCTTAAATTCCACATCGAGGATAAAATCGCCGAATTTCTCCTTGATAAAGAAATCGCCCCGGTGCTCTTCGACCGAGAGTTCTCCTTCTTTATAGGTCCAGCCGCCCTCCTTATACACGCAGTTGGACATATCCGGCTTAATCAGATCGCGCCAGCCCGTCGGATTCAATTTGCCGCCCGCCTCGTTAAAGTACTCCACGCAGCCGCGTATCTCCGGCAGCGAGGTGGTCCAGTGATATTCATACTCAATGGAGAAGACGCCTCTGAACTTCTGACGGTGCAGCTCCTCCAGCAGTGCTGTCGCCCGGTTTGGTCCCGTTCCCCAGATTACATCGTGCCCCTCGTCGATCTCCTTGAAATGCAGACTGATAATACGGCCTTCTAATTTTTTCAAACACTCTAGAGGATCCAGATCCGAGCGCACCCAGTGGCCGGTGTCGGCGCAGGCCCCGATCCATTTGCTCCGCCCCGCGCACGCTTTCAGTACCGTCTCCGGATTCCAATAATGTGACGGCCGGGGATGGTTGTGGATCGCCACTTTGATCCGGTATTCCTGGCACAGCTTGTCTATCATCTCGAAGGCCTCTTCCGGGGGCTCCGATACGATCGTTTCGATTCCCATCTCGCGGGCGAAATCAAACACCTCTCGGCAGCGGGCTTCGTCATTGGGCAGGCTTACCACGCCGTAATTGATTAACTTAATCCCGGCGTCTTTTAATTTCTCTTTGACGGCCCGGCGCAGATCGGCTGACATGGTGTGCACCATGCCCGCCCCGGGGTGTTCCGGGCTTAAACGCTGGCCGGGATAGGCCTCGATCCGGTCCAGGCCCAGCGCGGCCGTCTTATCAATGGCCTCGAAAAACGTATAACGATTGAAAGAATAGGCCTGGGTCGCCAAACGCCAGCCGTCGTAATAATCCGTATCGGGATGCTCCACGATCCCTTCGGGCAGCGGCTTTATCTTGATATAGCGAAACCACACCGGATCGCCGTGATCCTGAAAGCCGATATGACCTTCCCGCGACATATCCCGATACGCCGTGCGGAATTTATTCTTCGTCCCGTCCGGATTGCGACCGGCTTCGGTCCACATGTCCAGGTCCATATCGATAATCTGCGCCCCGTTCATTAATACGTAGATCTTGTTTTTCTTGCAGGTGATCGTCAGGCGATTCCACTGTCCGGCGGGTTTGGTCACATCTTTGGTCGGCGCCAGACAGTCGTAAATCGCCCCGCACATGCCGTATTTCGTCCCGTCCGTAGTATCGTGAATTTGAACCTCAATGGCCGTATTGAGCCAGTTGCGTATGCTGCCGGTCCTCACAAACACCCCGCTGTTGGCGCCTTTTTCCAGCTTATATTCCAGATCGAGGATAAAATCGCCGTACCTGTCCTTGGTCCAGATATAATCCCCGCCTTTACGGGTCAATACTCCCTCCTCCAGCACCCAGGTCTCCTCCCGGAACTGGCAGTTCGATAAATCCTCCGCTAAAAGATCCTGCCAGCCCTGGGTATCCGGATGGCTGCTTAGCGGTAGCAATTGACCCGACCCTGCCGAACATGAAAAACCCACCAACAAAAACAATATTACTGCGGTCGCCCAGTTGTTCATTTTTGCCTCCTGTTCTGAAAATATTATAAAAAGTTTCGACAGGTCAATTTTTTCTCCATTCTCAGATACCCGTCATTATTGCTATAAAATCCCCCCTGTCAACTGAACTCTCCCTCGATATAAGACAAAAGCGGACAAAGCCCCGCCCCGCCGGCCCCCGACGTAATCTTGCATCTCTACGACCGCTGACAGTGAAATCTTGACAAGTCTAGCCTAAAATGATTGCATATCGGATATGATTCTGGAGAACAAACGGACCATTTTCTTCAGCGTGGCCGATGTCAGTGCCGACGCCCACACGGCCCGGCTGATTCGGCGCCTAAAAATCGAGGCCCAAGACCTTCGTTTCGTGGGTCTGGGGGGTAAGGCGATGGCCGATGAGGGTTGTCAACTGTTAGAAAACCTGGTCGAAAGAAGCGCCATGCTGGCCCATGCCGTCGGCGGATTCGGGTTTTATTACCAACTGCTGCGACGTCTAAAAAAACACTTTCTCCGACAGCGGCCCGACCTGGTAGTGGTGGTGGACTCACCGGCCTGGAATTTTCACGTCGCCAAGGCCGCCCGCCGGCTCGACATACCGGTGCTTTATTATATCGCCCCGCAGCTCTGGGCCTGGGGAAGCTGGCGGATCAAAAAACTGCGTAAATGGACCAATCAAGTGGCGTGTATATTACCTTTTGAACAGCAATGGTTTACAGAACGCGGCATCCGCGCCGTGTATGTGGGGCATCCCTTATTCGACGATGATCGGCAGTTTGAAGCCCTCGAGCCGACGCCCACGGACGAGTTGAATTTTCCCCTGGTGGCCCTTTTGCCCGGCTCCCGCGCTCACGAAATCAAACACCTGTGGCCGTCGATGCAGCAAATCGCCGACGCCATCCGCAAAAAATATCCCCGGGCCCGCTTTGTCAGTTGCGCCCCCGATGAAAGTAAAGCAGAAACCATGCGCAGAAACGCTGATCCTGATCTCAATATTGACATCCGCCCCACCAGCATCGAGGCCGCCGTGCGGCACGCCGATCTGGCCCTGGTGGCTTCGGGAACTTCAACCCTGCAAGTGGCGGTGCAAAATTGCCCCATGATCATCTTATATTACGTTCATCCCCTGCAATGGCACCTGGTGGGCCGATGGGTGGTGAAGATTAAATACCTCTCGTTGGTTAACATATTAGCCCAAAAAGAGTTAGTGCCCGAATACATGCCTTTTTACCGCCAGGAGGATCAGGTGGCCGAAAAAGCCTTGGCCCTCTTGGCCGACGAAAAAGCCCTCCGGCAGATCCGCCTCAACCTGCAAAAACTGGTAAAACCCATTACCCAACCCGGCGCCGCCGCCAAAGTCGCCCAAATCGTCAAAAAAATGCTGCCCCGGTATTAATCGTGCCCAGTGCTTGACAAATTGACGCTTCGTCGTTAGCCTTTCAGTATCGAAGCTGCTCAAATAACCAGAGCGCCACGGGTCCCCGTAGCTCAATGGATAGAGCGTTGGCCTCCGGAGCCAAAGGTTAGAGGTTCGAGTCCTCTCGGGGACGCTTCATTAACTCCAGGTTGGCTGGAGGGCGGGCGCTTAGCCCCCCCAATAATTTCAGGAACAACAAATGATCGAATCCAATCGCCCCGCTGATTCTCTCCCCGCCGTGGTGATCGACGCCCAATCCCTCACCATAGAAGATATTGTCAAAGGGGCCCGCCATAACGCAAAAGTCGTCCTCGCCCCCCAAGCCGTCGCTAACATAAAAAAAGGAGAAGAAGCGGTAAAAAAAGTTATCCAGCAGGAACGAATAGTATATGGCGTCACCACCGGTTTTGGCGCCTTCAGCGACAAAGTGGTTCTGCCCGATGAAGTAAAAAAACTCCAGAGAAACCTGATTATCAGCCATGCCATCGGCGTGGGCGAACCCTTCTCCGAAGAGATCGTCAGAGCCATCATGCTGTTAAGGGCCAATACCCTCGCCAGCGGTCATTGCGGCATTCGCCTAAGAACGGTTCAGACCTTAATCGACATGTTAAACGCCGGCGTTCACCCCTATATCCGCCAGAAGGGCTCGGTCGGCGCCTCCGGCGACCTGGTGCCCCTGGCCCATTTAACCCTGGTGTTGATCGGCGAAGGCCAGGCCTATTACCGGGGCCGACTGCTCCGCGGCGCCGAGGCCATGAAAAAAGCCGGCATCGAACCGATTGAACTGGACGCCAAGGAAGGCCTGGCCCTGATTAACGGCACCCAGGTCATGACCGCCATAGCGGCCATGACCGTTTACGACGCGGAAGTGCTGGTCAAAACCGCCGACATCGTCGCCGCCATGACTATCGACGCCTTAAAAGGCGTCGATAAGGCCTTTGACGAAAGAATCCATCTTCTTAGACCCCACCCCGGTCAAATTAAAAGCGCCGCCAACCTCAGAACCCTGCTCCAGGGACGGGATACCGCCGTGCCCGACCGCGGTCAGGACGCTTATTCGCTCCGCTGCACTCCCCCCGTGCACGGGGCCTCACGCGATACCCTCGAACACGTACGCAAAGTGGTAACCGTCGAATGCAACTCCGTCACCGACAATCCTCTGGTCTTTCCCGAAACGGAGGAATTTTTATCCTGCGGTAATTTTCACGGCCAACCCATTGCGGTGGCGATGGATTTATTGGCTATTTGCCTTTGTGAAATCGCCAACATCTCCGAAAGAAGGATCGATCGGCTCATCAATCCTATGGTCCGCCAACACCTGCCCGGCTTCCTGATCGAGCAGGGCGGCATCAATTCCGGGTTCATGATCACCCAGTACACCGCCGCCGCTCTGGTATCGGAAAACAAGGTGCTGGCGCATCCGGCCTCGGTCGATTCGATTCCCACCTCCGGCAACCAGGAAGATCACGTGAGCATGGGAACCATCTCCGCCCGCAAAGCCCGTGAAATAAAAGATAACGTGGAGCACGTCTTAGCCATTGAAATGCTCTGTGCCGGCCAGGCCCTCGATTTTCTCCGGGAAACCCCTTTGGGCCGCGGGGTAAAGGTAATCCACCAGACCATGAGAAAAAAAGTACCTTATCTCGCCGAAGATAAGGTGATGTATCCCCATATGGACATGGTCAGGGAGATGATAAGGAGCGGCGAAATATTGCAGGCCGTCGAAAATCAAATAGGGAGACTGCAATGACCCGACCTATGTACATGGACCAAAAACCCCCCGCACCCGTCAAAGCGGCCCGGGGTACCGAATTGAGATGCAAGACCTGGGAAGCCGAAGCCGCCCTCCGGATGCTGGAGAATAACCTCGATCCCGACCTGGCCCTGATCCCGGACGAACTGATCGTCTATGGCGGCGCCGGCCGGGCCGTCCGCAACTGGCGCGAGTACCATAACATCGTAAAAGCCTTGAAACAACTCGAACCCGACGAAACCCTCCTGATTCAATCAGGAAAAGCCGTCGGCGTCGTCAAAACCTATCCCTATGCCCCGCGGATTTTAATGGCCAATGCTAATATCGTCCCCCATTGGAGCACCCAGGAAAATTTCGACAGGTATGACCAGATGGGCCTCACCATGTACGGCCAGATGACCGCCGGCAGTTGGATTTACATCGCTACCCAGGGGATTCTGCAGGGGACCTACGAAACCTTTGCCGCCCTGGCCGACGCCCATTTCGGCGGCGACCTCAAAGGAAAATTCGTCCTCACCGCCGGCCTGGGAAATATGTCGGGCGCCCAACCCCTGGCCGTTACCATGAACCAGGGCGCGGCCCTGATCGTGGAGGTGTTTGAAGAGCGGGTGCAGCAGAAAGTTGATGAGGGCTATTGCGACCTCATCTGCCATAATCTCGACGACGCCCTCGCCCAGGTCGAAAAAGCCCAAAATAATCAAAAACCCCTCTCGGTGGGCCTGGTGGGCAATATCGCCACCGTGGCCGACGAACTGGTTAAAAGAAACATCACCCCCGACGTCATCACCGATCAAACCTCAGCTCACGATTTACTCTATTATTATCCCGAAGGTAATCTGCAGGAAAAACTCCAACTCCGAGACCAAAATCCCGCCCGGTTCAAAAAAGAAGCCCTCGCCTCGATTGCCAAACACGTCCATGCCATCCTCCAAATGCAGGACCGCGGCGCGATTTGTTTTGACTATGGCAATAATCTAAGGGGCCAGGCGGAAGTGGCCGGGGCAAAAATCAGAGACGATAAGGGCAACTTTCTTTACCCGGGGTTTGTGCCCGCTTATATCAGACCCCTTTTTTGCCGGGGTAAGGGCCCTTTCCGCTGGGCGGCATTATCCGGCGAACCCGAAGACATACTCAAAATCGATAAGGCCCTGCTGGAAATGTTTCCTGATGATAAGATGCTGCACCGCTGGATCACCAAGGCCCAGCAGAAAGTGCCCTTTATCGGCCTGCCCGCCCGCGTCTGCTGGCTGGGCTACGGCGAGCGGGCCCAATTCAGCAAAATCATCAACATACTGGTGGCCTCCGGTGAGGTCAAGGCCCCCATCGTCATCGGCCGCGACCACCTGGACTGCGGCAGCGTGGCCTCGCCTAACCGCGAAACCGAAGGCATGAAAGACGGCAGCGATGCCATCGCCGACTGGCCCTACCTTAACGCCATGGGAAACGTCGCCTGCGGCGCCGACTGGGTCTCCGTACACAACGGCGGGGGCGTCGGCATCGGCTACAGCAGCCACGCCGGCATGGTCATCGTCGCCACCGGCGAAAAAGAAAAAGAACAACGCCTCCAGCGCGTCCTGACCTTCGACCCGGGTATCGGCATCATGCGCCACGCCGACGCCGGCTATGAAACCGCCCTGGCGATCGCCCGACAAAAAAAACTCAAAATCCCCTGGCTCAAATAATCATGACCGCCGACCTCCTCATCAAAAACGCCGCCCAGCTAATCACCTGTCGCACCGACAAACCCAAAAGAGGCCGTGACCTCAAAGAACTCGGCATCATAGAAAACGGCGCCCTTGCCGCCCAAAATGACAAAATCACCTTTGTGGGCCCCTCCCGTGAAGTAAATCCCAAAGCCCGACAGATCATCGACGCCGCCGGTAAGGTGGTTATGCCCGGTTTGGTCGATTGCCACACCCATACGGTCTTTGCCGGCAGCCGGCATGATGATTTTGTCCGAAAGCTGCAGGGTGATTCCTATCTCGATATCCTCAAAGCCGGCGGCGGTATCCTTGATACCGTCAAAAAAACCCGCGCCGCCTCCAAAGAACAACTGCTCGAAATCACCCTGAAACGCCTCCACCGGATGCTCGCTTACGGCACAACCACGGTGGAGATCAAATCCGGCTACGGCCTGACCGACGAAGACGAATTGAAAATCCTCGAAGTAGCCCAACAGGCCCATCAGCGGCATCCCATCGACGTGGTTAAAACCTATCTCGGCGCCCATGCCGTCCCCAAAGAAAAAACTAAACCCCAATATATCAATGAACTGCTCCATTCGCTGGAAAAATTCAAACCCCACGCCGAATTCTGCGACATCTTCTGCGAAGAAGCCGCCTTTACCCTCCAGGAATCCCGCCAGATCCTCAAAACCGCCCGGCAGTTGGGCTATAAAATCAAAATTCACGCCGAGCAGATGAACACCCTCGGCGGCGCCGAACTGGCCGCCGAGTTAAACGCCGTCAGCGCCGATCACCTCGATTGCATCTCCGACGAAGGCATTGATCGACTGGCTCAATCCGACACCATCGGCGTCCTGCTGCCGGGCGTCGTGCTCTACCTCATGGGCGATAAATACCCCCCCGCCCGGAAAATGATCCAACGCGGCGCGGCCCTGGCCCTGGCGACCGATTTCAACCCCGGCTCCTGCCCCTGCGACAATATGCAGCTGATTATGACCCTGGCCTGTCTGCAAATGAAAATGCTCCCCGCCGAGGTCATCAACTGCGCCACCATCAACGCCGCCTTCGCCCTCGATCGCGGCCGCCGGATCGGCAGCCTCGAAATCGGCAAAAAAGCCGACATCATCATCCTCGACGCACCCCATTACAATTATATCCCTTACCGCTTCGGCTCCAACCGCGTCGAAACGGTTATAAAAAATGGTAAGTTAATTTAAGTTGCCATTGGGGTGAAAATTTTTGTCATGAACAAAGATAAAATGTTTATCATCATCACCGGGGCATTGATAGGCCTCTTGTCGGTGCTGCTGGTCCAGTGGGGCAATCCCCCCAACATGGGATTCTGCATCGCCTGTTTTGAAAGAGATATCGCCGGCGCCCTCGGTTTGCATCAGGCCCGGACGCTCCAGTATATTCGCCCTGAAATCATAGGACTGGTCTTGGGTTCCTTTGCCGCCGCGTTGATCTTGGGAAAATTTAAGGCAGAAGGCGGATCTTCCCCCTTGATACGCTTTATTCTGGGAATGATGGTTATGGTGGGGACCCTGGTTTTCCTTGGTTGCTCCACCCGCATGGTGCTGCGCCTGGCCGGCGGCGACCTAAACGCCCTGTTAGGTTCGGCAGGCTTCTTATGCGGCGTATTAATGGGAGCCTTTTTTAGCAAAACCGGCTCCAACCCTAATGCCGCTGTTAAACAACCCACTATGAATGGATGGATCCTACCCATACTTATGGTAGTTTTATTGGCCTTATTACTGGGCGCCAAGTATAGCTCCGTCGGAGAGAACGGGCCCGTTTATTTCAGCCAAACCGGGCCCGGCGCCATGCAGGCGCCTATAATCGTGGCCCTTGCAGCAGGACTGATCGCCGGTTTCGCCATGCAGCCCACCCGCTTGTGCTTTGTGGGCGGCTTCTTAAATATATTTCGGGGCAAAAATCCTTATCTTACCTTTGCTTTAATAGCTGTCTTTCTGGCCGCCCTGATAGGTAATCTTGTCACCGGAGCATTCTCTTTGGGATTTAAACCACAACCCATCGCCCATACGATTCATCTATGGAATTTTCTGTCCATGGTCTTAGTGGGACTGGGTTCTTTTATGCTGGGTGGTTGCCCCATGCGCCAACTTATACTCACTGGTCAAGGCAATACCGATTCAGCTATATCGGTACTGGGAATGATTATTGGAGCTGCCCTGGCCCATAATTTGGGTTTGGCCGCCTCTCCTCAGGGAGTCCCCATCCAAAGTAAATTTGCCGTCATAGTGAGTTTGATAATATGCTGCTCGATCGCTCTGGTAAATAGAAAAAAAACTGATTCTTATTCCATCTTAAAATTATGAAAGGAGAAAACATGAATAAGAAAATATTGTCTCCAACCATTTGGCTATGTTTCTGGGTATTAGCGCTTACAACTATGTCCTCGGCCTGCACCAATTTGATTATCACCAGAGGTGCCTCCAGGACCGGTTCGGTTACCATCTGCTATACCTGTGACGCCGGTTTTGCCTCCAAACTGCACTGGCTGCCCGCCGGTAAACACGCACCGGGCGGCCTGGTGGATTATCCCAGTTTTAAGCCCCGCGTTCCGGTCAAACAGGTCCCCAATACCTATGCCACTTTGCATTCCAACGGCATCGGCCACATGAACGAATATCAGTTGGCCATCGGCGAGACCACTTTCGGCGGCCGCCGCGGTATCGGCAATAAAACCGGCCTCAGCTACGGCGAACTTATGACCCTGGCCCTGCAGCGCTGTAAGACTGCTCGTCAGGCGATCAAATGCATCGCCGATTTAGCCGCCGAGTACGGCTATCGCGCCTCCGGCGAATCGCTCTCCATCGGCGACACCAGGGAAGCCTGGATCATGGAACTTATCGGCAACGGCCCCGATAAAAAAGGCATCGTCTGGGTCGCTCTCCGCATCCCCGACGGCCATGTCTCCTGCCACGCCAACCAGTCCCGCATCACCGAATTCCCCCTCCATGACCCCGAAAACTGCATGTATTCCCAGGACGTTATCTCTTTTGCCGTGGATCAGGGCTTTTACGATCCCGATTCCGGCAAACCCTTTAACTACAGCGACGCCTATCATCCGGCCTCGGCCGGCACCAAAAAAAGCTGTGCCCAGCGCGTCTGGAGCATGCTCCGCCGCGCTGCTCCCTCACTCAACCTTTCCCCTGATTACGCCCGCGGCGTCGAGGACGCCCCACGCTATCCTCTCAGCGTCAAACCCGATAAAAAACTTTCCATGCTCGACGTCTATGATCTCCTGCGCGACCACTACGAAGGCACCGAGTTCGATATGACCAAAGGTCCCGAAGCCGGCAAATTCGGCTGCCCTAATCACCGCCGCGAACGTGCCATCTCCACCGTTAACACCGCCTTCTCCATTATCACCCAATCCCGTGACTCCCTACCCGACCATATCGGCGGCATCTGCTGGTACTCGCCCGACGACACCTATTTCTCCTGCTACACCCCCATCTACTGCGGCACCACCGAAATCCCCGAACCCTACACCGTCGGCAATACCAGAGAATTCTCCTGGGATTCCGCTTGGTGGGCCATCAATTTCGTCGCCAACTACGCCAACATGCGCTATTCCGAAATGAAAGTTGATATCCGGAAAACCCAAAGCGAAATCGAACAAAATTTTTATAACCGGCAGCCCGAAATCGAAAAACAGGCCCTCGCCCTCTATAAAAGTGATCCCCAAAACGCCCGCCCATTCCTTACCAAATACACCGTCGATAGCGGTAACGACGTAATTAAAAATTGGCGAAAATTGGCCGAAAGCCTCTTCGTCAAATATAACGACAAAAGAAGATAACCTTACAACAGGGCTTCTGCAAAACTTCAGCTCATAAAGGAAAGGAAAAAAAATGAAAAAACGAACCTCAATGCTAATGGTTTTATTACTGATCACCCTATTAACCCCAGGACCCGTCGCTTCCGCCTGCACTAATTTGATAATCACCAAAGGCGCCTCCAAAACCGGCTCGGTCACCATCTGCTACACCTGCGATGCCTCTTTCCCGTCCCATCTTGCCTTCCTCCCCGGCGGCGATCATGAACCGGGGACTTTTGTTACCTATCCGGAAATGCGGGCCCGCGGCGTGCAGGTCAAGCAGGTGCCCCACACCTATGCGGTTCTGGCCTCCAACGGCATCGGACACATGAACGAGCATCAATTAGCCATCGGCGAAACCACCTTCGGCGGCCGCCGCGGCCTCAACGACCCCCAGGGCCTGCATTACGCCGACCTGATCACCCTCGCCCTGCAACGATGCAAAACCGCCCGCCAGGCGATCAAGTGCATCGCCGATTTGGCCGCCGAATACGGCTACACCCAGTCCGGCGAATCCTTCTCCATCGGCGACACC
>Ga0111186_1010_pt1 | contig 32252 bp, 16 predicted proteins | sample DeeMarSWOR324_28_FD_80243 | JGI IMG/M metagenome (GOLD analysis project Ga0111186, IMG submission 80243) | Phycisphaerae bacterium SM23_30 | reverse complement strand
CGGGATCAGGCGTACATTGGGGTGATGATCGATGATCTGGTGACCAAGGGGATAAATGAACCCTACCGGATGTTTACCTCGCGAGCCGAATACCGTCTGCTGCTGCGGAGCGATAATGCCGATGAACGTCTGACGCCGGTGGGCAGAAGCTGGTCCCTGGTCGATGAGGAACGCTGGGGGCGTTTTCGTAAAAAGCGCCGACAGGCTCAAGAGATCAAAAAATATCTGGAAAAAGGCGCCTTCAGCGGAAAGAAGCTGGTGCAATTTTTGCGTCAGCAAAATCACGATGAAAATTGGCTGCTGGGCGTCGATGAGGAACTGGCCGCGAAAAATTACGATAAATGGGCCCTTCAGCAGGTGGTGAACGATATTCGATATGCCGGTTATGTAGAAAAGCAGGACCGCCTGATCGAACGATTCAAGCGTGCCGAGGAGCTGAAGCTGCCCGGGGATTTTGATTATCGTGGTATAAGTCAATTGCGATTTGAGGCACAAGAAAGATTAAATCAGGTTCAGCCCCTTACGCTGGGGCAGGCGTCGCGGATAAGCGGGATAAATCCGGCGGATATTATGGTATTAATGATATATCTGAAGAAGGGTATATGAGTATATGAAAAGGTGGGGGTAGCAGCGGATTCTTTAGAGGCGGCAGTTACCTGTCTTGGATGGTTGAAACATTATAATAAAAAGGTGAGATAAAGCGGGTGGCATCGAGAGGGATATTCGAGATATAAGGTCTGTGCGGACAAGACTTTAAAAAATGAAGCGAAGGAGGGATCGATACCGATTTGTTATGTGGACGATTGGGAAAAGACAACGGCAAAAAAAGTCCGTGAGTTGACGACTATGCAGAAAAACAGGTTTGTAGCGACAAGATTTTAAGGGCGGGCAGTTTACTGGTATGCCCAAAAGGGTTGTAAGTTATTTGCCGAGATAGTCTTATGATTCGAGGTGGTACGACCGTCACAAAACGACTTAACCTACTATTAAATAATATGTTACGAAGTGCTAAGGATTTAAGTTGACAGATAGAGGCGACGATAGTTAATCTAGGAAATTTAGGTAAAATAAGTAATTTAGGTTTTTTCCCATTAACCCATTAATATGATGAAGGGGTGAGATTATGGGCAGCAATACCAAGAATCGGTCAGAGTCGGAGTCTTCCAAGAGGGTGTTTTCGACCGGGGAGGCGGCGGCGATATGTAAGATCAGTCAGCAGACGATAATCCGTTGTTTTGATTCGGGCCGCTTGGAAGGTTTTCGGGTGCCGGGATCGAAGTTTCGGCGGATACCCCGCGAGAGCATGATCAAGTTTATGCGGGAAAATGATATACCGCTGGATTTGCTGGAAGAGGCGGACCGCCGGAAGGTGCTGGTGGTGGATGATGATCCTGAGATTGTGGAATTAATGGTTGATGTTTTTGAGCGAGATGGACGATTCGAGGTGCGGACGGCCAACTGCGGATATGATGCGGGAGTGTTGACGCAAGAATTTCGCCCCGATTTGATGATCCTGGATTATATGCTGCCGGACGTGAACGGCAATGTGGTGTGTAAGACTATCCGGCAGAATTCGGCGTTTGCACATATGAAGATAATCATCGTCAGCGGGGTGATCAATCAGGACGAGATCGAGCAGCTTATGAAAGTAGGGGCGGACGCCTTTTTAAAGAAACCTTTCAGTATTGATGAACTGGTTGACGAGATGGTCGGACTGCTGCAACTTAATTGAGCGGTTTTACAGGAACCAATAATCACCGGACCTAAAGGAGTTGGGGATCATATGAATCAAGAACCGGAAACCAAGCGATCGAAAAGTAAAAAGATTGAGTTGATCATTCAACAACTCAACAGTCTGCCGACCTTACCGGCGGTGGCGGCGCGTTTGCTGCAGATAACGGTCAGGAACGATACCCAGGCCGAGGAAGTGGTGCAGTTGATAGAGTCCGATCCGGCGCTGGCCAGCCGCATTATCACCATGGCGACCCGGGCGAGCACGGGCATCAAGCGACAGTCGGCGTCCTTGAGCAAAGCGGTGGTGCTGCTGGGATTTGAGGCGGTGCGTAATGCGGTGCTGAGCATCAAGGTATTTGAGGCTCTGGGGGGGCCGGATGAGGGCAAAGGCGGTCAGTTTGACCGAGCGGGATTTTGGAAGCACAGTCTGGCGGTGGCTTGCGCGGCCAAGATGCTGGTCCGTCACATAGATAGAAGGGTGGATCCGGAAGAGGTTTTCGTGTGTGGCTTGCTGCATGATATGGGCAAAGTGGCGTTGGATGCATGTTTGCCGAAGAGTTTTGCCCGGGTGGTGCAGTTAACCGAGTCGGCCCGGGGCAATATTGCCGAGCTGGAGCAGCGGATTCTGGGGATCGATCATACGGTGGTGGGCAAGCGTTTGACGGAGAAATGGAATCTTCCGGAATCAATAAAAGAGACGGTGTGGCTGCATCATCATTATGTGCAGGCCCTGCCGGAGGCGGTCAAGCATCGCAGTATCGTGCAGACCGTGCACTTGGCGGATATATTGGCCCGGGAGCAGCACATTGGTTACTCCGGTAATTATTATCTCACCAATTCGACCCAGGCGGTGGCGGGAGAGCTGGGATGTTCGGCGGAGCAGGTGGATCAAGTAGCGCGCAGACTGCGGGAACAGATAAGCGAGCGAGGGGTGCTTTTAGGCCTGGATGAGATGGATCCGGAGGAACTTTATCACGAGGCCTTGTGTGAGGCGAACCGGGAATTGGGGGAGCTGAATCTACATTTGCAGCAGCAGAACCGGAATTTACGGGAAAGAAGCGTATATTTTGAGCTTCTCAGTGAATTGACCGGCAGCTTGACGGCGACCCAGTCTTTGGTGGACGTATGTCGTTTGATCGCGGATCTTTGGCAGCGGAAGATGGCCGGCGGAAACTGTGCGGTGTATTCAAAAGAGGCCGATGAATTGATAATTGAAGGAGCGGTCAAGCTGAAAGACGAAGCCCAGGCAACGGTGTTTTTAGTGGATCGAACCGATGATCCGGAGGCGATTTCATTGGAAACCGCCGATAATGAAGAGGGGGCAGGTTTTAGAGTAAAACCGGCGGGCGAATCTCACGGTTGGTTTTTCGAACAAGTCTCGCCGGGCTTCGAGATGGCCTCGACGTTAATGATACCGCTGCGGCATGGAGGCGAGACGGTGGGGGGGGTGCTGTGGGAGCAGGCCGAAGGAGCAAGGAAATATCAGGGGCAAATAAATTACTTAGCGGCCTTTGCGGCGGGGGCGGCCCTGGCGATTTGCCAGGCGCAAAAGCATCAAGAACTGTTAAGGTTGAGCGAGCAGTTGGCGCAGGCCAATCAACTGCTGCATGAGGCCCAACGAGAACTGGTGCGAAAACGTAGCATGGCGGCGGTGGGAGAGATGGCCTGCGGGGCGGCACACGAGGTAAATAATCCGCTGGCGGTGGTGGTGGGCCGGTCGCAACTGCTGGCCTCTTCCGAGGAAGACTCCCAGCGGCGTGAAATCCTGGAGACGATTTCCCACTGCGGTCAGGAGATCACCAAGATTGTTTCAGAGTTAATGGAATTTGCCAAACCATCGCTTCCCAAGCCCGATTCCGTCCGCGTGGAGGAGCTGATAAACAGGGCGGCGGATGCCTTAAGGGATCAAGCCGCCCGGGAGAATGTGCAAATCGAAGTCGAATTGCCGGGAACTCTTCCGGAGATATTTGTTGATGAAGAACAGATCATCATGGCGGTGCGGGAGTTGATTCTGAACGCCATTGAGTCATATCAAGGCCAAGGGGGAACGGTGCGTCTCACGGGCGACCACAGCGAACTGGAAAATGAAGTGATGCTCGAGGTGATCGATCAGGGCTGCGGGATGGTTGAAGAGACCGTGCAAAAGGCATTTGACCCGTTTTTTTCTCTGCGGCAGGCCGGGCGTAGTCGCGGTCTGGGTTTGAGCCGCAGCAGCCGATACATCGGAGAGAACGGCGGGCGCCTCAGCTTGAGAAGCAAACCCGGCACCGGCACGACGGCCCGACTGGTATTGCCGGTGTGTCAAATGGCGGAGAAACACCCGGTTAACCTCGAAGCGGGCTTTTAACCGGGTGTTTTTCAAAGGAGAGGAAACTTGTCCCGGAGGAGAGGAAACTTGGCAGCGCGAGACTTCCTACCGATAAAGATACTCTCTCTGCTTAGCGGCGACCTGGAAGTGTGTTTTCGTCGAACCCTGGTAGATCAAGAGCAGGTGGAATATTTTCGGGGGCGGGTGCCCGCGAGTATCCGGTGGCCGACAGCTCTTTTTGATAGACGGTTCTGGGCACGATTGTCTGTGGAGGCCTACGATCTGGTCGTATTTGAGCTGAGTTCGGCAGCCCTGGGCGAGTTGCTGCAGATGCCGGCGGCGCGATCCGGGTTTCAATTTTGGGCCGGGCCGATATGGTTACGGCTGCCGACCGCCACCGGGGTAGTATTAAAAGACGCCGACCGAGTCGAAGTGGAACAAGCAGCACAGTTGGGATTTGACGGTCTCTGGACGGCGCCGTGGCAGGCGGCGGATACCCTCAAAAGGCTAAAAGGCGCCTTACAACGGGCCGGCTGCCGATGGTATCATATCGAACGTTACAGCCGGGTGCGGGGGCTTTGCCGACAGGTCAATCGTAAGCGGCGACAATTGCGGGATAAGGTGGATTTGCTATGTCGTGATCTGGTAAACTCAAATATTCAGTTTACCGAGACGCTGCAGGATCTGCAGCGGGTTTATGATTTTCAGAGCAGTCTGGTCGGAGAATTTGATCGGCGTTATATGCTTTATAAAGCCTTGGGAGGGCTCAAGTTACATCTAAGCGACAGCAGCGCCGCCATTTATCTTTGTAATCCGGGGGGATTTGCCGCGCATGTGGCGGCTTTTCAACAACCAGAGATTGATAATCCCGCTGATCTGGAAGAACTATTCACGAAGACGGTAGTAAAAGAAGTCTTAAGAACCGGTCATTGCCTGCTGGTAAGGGATGCCGGGACCTTGACGCCCATCTCATCGGAACAACAGGGTTTGCTGGGGGGCTGGTCGCTGCTGGGATTACCCGTCGCCCACGAAGGGAGATTTATAGGGGTGGTGGTAGTATATCGGCAGACGGGTAAAGAGATTTCAGAGAGTGAGAAGAATAGAATCAAACCCCTGATGCGGCCCTTGGCCCACGCCCTCGACTCATTGCAGAAACTAGAGCACGTTATTTGCACTCGTTAATCGTGCAAGATGCCATCTTTTCGACCATACTCCGAGCGATATTTTATCTGAAAAATCCACAACCCTTATAAGACCAAGGTGAGCGGATTAAATATGTCCGCTTGCGTTGCGTTTCGCTTAAATTCGGGCGCATACTTCTATAATCAGCCGCTGGTACGGTATTTCCACATGTTTGAAGGATTTATGAAACGCAGTACCAGGGATCGTTATTTTCTGAGACTGGTTACCTCTGCAGCAGAGGGCTTCTAAACCTATCCCAAGGTGTAAATTTCTGCCGACAAAGGGGCATCAATAATAATGTTTTCCGGTCAGGCGACTATTCGTCCATAGAAAGGGCCTCTTCCGGACACTCATCAACACAGACCCCGCAATCGACGCAGGCGTCTTCGTCCACGGAGACCTTCTCATCAACCAGGCTAAGGGCTTCGCTGGGGCAAGCTTCCACGCAGGTGCCGCACCCGTTGCATTTATCCAAGTCAACTATTACCGCCATAGGTTTCCTCCAAATAATTCAACTACGATTTTTTTAATTTTTCCAGCTTTAATTATTATAATTATCCCCAGTTACGTCAGGTTTATACCGACGCTTCGGGATATTGGCTCGTCCGGTCGGTCCCCGTTGGGAATGTCTATAGTAGAAACCATATTCGGTTTCAATAAAATTATATGCGGGAATTTTTTAATTTCAGGGGAAATTTCTTAAATATTTGTCATTTAACAAGTTATCTAATTGAATGGCGAAGAAATATTGTACCTGATCAGGAAGTTACAGTCTTTTGGCGATAGTGAAATGTTATTCAAATCGGGATTGATTTAGTCAGAATTGCCGCCAGGGCCGGTCTTGCAATAGTTGCGACTGTCGTATTAATAGGGGATTTTTTTCGACGAGGTCGGCCCACTGGAGGTATTCCGTCAGGTCGGCGATGGGATTAAGCGTATGGATGACCATAAAACGAGCAAACCAATTAGCATCACTTGCATCAGAGAGCATTTGGGCCAGGTGTGACGCCTCGGGCGAGTTGGGGTTGATGGGCAGTTGATGCAGGGCATAAGCAGACCAACCCCGCACGCGGACGTCGGGATGGTTGAAATTTTCCATAATCTTTTGGCGTATATCTCCGGCATTGACGGATTGAGGCCGATAGCTCAAGAGTCCCCGCCGGGCTAGGTCTGCCTCGCGTAATAAGCCGGCCAAGAGACAAATGGCATTAATGCGTTCACGGGGCGTGCCCGAGCGGGCGGCGTTAAAAACGGCGTCCATCCTGGGCGCAGCAGGCGTAAAGGCCTTGCGGATGACCGTAACGGGGTTGGGCTGCACCGCAGAGATTTTGCTGGTGAAGCCGCCTTTTTCGTCGAGGACGGGATCGAGATAGAGGCGGAAAGTAATCTGATAAGCCTGTTGGGGCTGGTCCTGAAGGATTTGGCGCAACCGAGAGATATTAAGCGCTTCGCTGATGGTGTTGGATTGTCCCGGTTGCAGGACGGCCCTTTGGAGCAGATAACGATGGGTCAGGATAATGGGCTTGGAATTGTCGGCGACTGCCGCGGCGCCGGGTTGGCGAACGTCATCATAGGCCGGTTTAATTTCGGCGGTGACGACCACGTGCGGATCAATCAACATCTCGGGTCCGAGCACCAAATCGGTATCAAGATTATTGAGGTTGCTGAGGTTGGATAGTAACAATTGGGCAATCATGGGATCGCCGTACGAAAAAACGTCCGTGGAGAATCTCAAGTTGCAGCGCAAGAACTTTTCCGGGGCCGTGACGAGGAGCAGATCATTATTGTTGAATTCCTTGGCGAAGGTTTCGGCGATGAGGTCCTTTTGCGGCGAGGTCGGATCGGCGGTTTCCGGCAGGAGGTCGAGGCGGAGCCGGGCGAGGTGATCGTTGAGGATCGCCGCCGGAAAAGGATCTGTTCTTTTTAGGGTTTGAAGGGCGGATTCGGTTTGCCGGAGATATTGCAAGGCGGTATCTTTTTCGTCGCGGGCCAGGGCGATTCCGGCTGCCGTCAGAGAGGCGACAGGATCGTTGGGATCGCCCTCTGCCAGCAAGGCCTGGGCCTGAAAAGGCTGTTGGTTGAGTAATTGGGCATAGGCCAGGGTAGCTATGGTGTGCCGGTTCGGTTGATTCAAATAGGCATTTTGGGCATATTGCAGGGCGGTGTTGGGGTCGGGATTGATAAAGCAGAAAAACCAGGCGGCCTCGCTTTGGAGTTGGTAATCCTGCGGTTCGGCGCTCTGTAATTTCCGGAGGATCTGCGTGGTAAGCCGATGCATAATCTCTTCGGCAGGGCGGTACGCCTGGATTTGCTCCATGCTTTTAGCGAGCAAGACATTAAACATGAAATTGTTGGGATCGTCCTGTAAGAGTTCCTGCGCCAGGACTATACTATCGGTATGAATTTTTCCGGTGTAAGCTCCTGAAAGTTGTTTAATTTTCAATTGCCGCAGCAGGGCAAGAGATTCGTCAATGGTAGTTTCCAACTCAGATGCCGAAGTCAGCAGGGTATAAGCGTGGGGGTAATATTGCTGGGCGAGCTGGTATCTGCCCAGCCCTTCGAGGGTGTCAATCAAATTCGGCAGGGCCGACAGGTCGTAGGGGTTGTTGCGCAGACGCAGGCGCCAGCGCAAGGCGGAATACAGATCGTATTCTTGTTGCAATTGTTGCTGGAGTTCGGCGCTTTGCTGGGGGGTTAATGGGCCGGAGGGGTCTTGCAGCGGCAGGTCCAGCATTAAGATCTGAGCTAAAGCTGAATCGTTGTAACCGGAGACGCTAAAGGCCTGTCCGAAGTAAGAGCGAGCCCCGAAAGACGGCTGATCCGGCGAGGCGGGAGGGTCTTCGATAAACCCTTTTTCCAAAGCGTAAATTCCCAGTTGGGTTAAGGCCTGGCTGTAGATTAAAGGATATTCGCTCAAACCGGCGAGGTTTTGCAGGAGTAAATTTTCGCGGCTTTCACGATCGTCGAGGTGGTCAAGACTATAACTGAGCCAGGTTTTGATAAGCTGTTGGTCATCAGGATTCAAAATGGTAAATAGAGAAAGGGCATCAGCGGCCCGGTTGGGGTCGTTGATGGCGTCAGTGGTGTATAAAGTCGTTAAGTCATGCCAGGCGGGGGCATAGGTGGGGTCAAATTCGGCGGCGGCCTCCAGAAACAGACAACTCTGACGCAATCGGTATTGGGCCTGTTTTGGATCAAGATCAGGGCCGACCAGGCCTAAGCCCTGCAGTTCGACCGGCGCCCACAGATCCCGGGCCAGAGCAAATAGCTGCTGGGCATCACGGGGGTAATTGAGGGGGGTTGATTGCGCCGGAGAGCTGCGGGAGGGGAGCGTCAGTAAGATTAGTATTAACAATAAGATGCGTCGTCTCATGGTTGCCGCCTTTCTTGTGGGAGTTAATAAAGTCCGGATAAATTATAAATATTTTTATTCATTTCGGCAAGTATGGGGATATGTTCACAACATATGGGGATTTTTCAGGTTTTGTTCTTATTTTTGACAATAAATATAAAAAAAGGGCGGCCTGGATGGGGATTCAAGCCGCCCTGTGAAGGTCCAAATGTCAGGGTCGGTTTTTTAAGACCTAAAGCAAAATTATGTCAATGGGCACGGGCCGACACGGCTGCGGCGCCCTTAAAGAGGTTTTGTTTGCGTTTTTACTGGACGCCGTCGAGTATGGGGTCTTGTCGGATGGTGATTTTACTGGTGTAGGTCTGGTCGTTGACGGTCATTTTAACGCCGTATTCGCCGGGGGTTGCGGCGGCGCCCCGTCCGCCGCGCTGACCACCGGCGCCACGTTGGGCGGCTTGACCGCGTTGGGCGCCGAACATGCCGGCAAAGGCATCGGGGATTAATTTTTCTATCTGGGTTCGTAATTCGGCGAATTCGGTCATATCACTACCGGCTTCCTTGACCTGGTCTAGGAGGCGGCGGAGCTCTCTCCGTTGTTGTCTGTTCTCAGTTTTTTCGATGGCCTGTTCGATCCGCTGGGTGATCATGGTAATAAATTGCTGACCGCCGGCGCCGCGTTGTCCCGCCTGGGCGCGTTGGCCTCCGGCAGCGCGTTGGGCGAACTGGCCTCTCTGAGCCTGCTGCTGCTCATCAGCGCCAAAGCGTCCATCCCATCTCAGTCGATGGATTCCCGGCTCGGCATCGACGGTGATGGTGCGTTTATTGCCCATGATGTCGGTGATTTCAAATTCCACCTGGCCGGTGACGTCTTCATTAAGGTAATAGCTGATGGTGGGGCCGCGCGGGGCATCCTCTCCTCTGAAATACAGGTGTCCGCGACTGCCGCCGCGTCTGATGCTGAGCCAGTTGGTGGCGACGCGGTTCTCGAACAGGTGGGCATCCGCTTCCAGCACCTCCGGAGCGGCCTGCTGCAGGGCGGTGATGTCGTCGAGGACCCAGAAACCGCGGCCGTGAGTGGCGGCGATGAGGTCGTTATCGCGGGGATGAATCAGTAAATCGTGGACGGCGACGGTGGGCAGGTTGAGGTTCATCTTGCACCAGTTTTCACCGCCGTCGATGGTATAGAAAACGGCGAATTCCGTGCCCAAAAACAGCAGGTTGGGATTTTTCAGGTCTTCTTTGATCACGTAACAGCATTGGCCGAAGGGAATGTCATAGCCGATGTTTTCCCAGGTTTGGCCGTAGTCGGTAGTCTTAAAGATCCACGGGTTGAAGTTGTCGCTGCGGTGGCCGTCGAAGGTCACATAACAGGTGCCTTCCTCAAAGTGCGAGGCCTCCACGCGGCTGCACCAGAGTTCTTCCGGGACGCCGGGGATGTTTTTACGGATATTGATCCAATCATTGCCGCCGTTGCGGGTGATGTGGACGTTGCCGTCATCGGTGCCGGTCCAGATCAAATCAGGGGTGATGGGCGATTCGGAGATGGTGATAATGGTGCAGTGGGTCTCGGCGCCGGTGGTGTCGGGGGTCAGACCGCCGGTGTCGCGGCGGGTTTTTTCGGGGTCGTTGGTGGAGAGGTCCGGGCTGATGATTTTCCAGTGGTCGCCTCTGTCCACCGTTTTGAAGAGGTGATTGCCGCCGAAGAAGATTGTCCGGGGATTATGGGGAGACATGACGATGGGGCTGGACCAGTTAAATCGGAAGGGTCCTCCTCTGCCGCCGCGTTGTCCTCGTTGGGCTTGCTCGGCGGGGGGCTGTTCTTCTTCAGGGAAATATTCGCTGTAATTTACGATGTTGCGCTGGTTGGGACGGATGCTAGAAGATTCGCGGGTCTCGATATTAATCCTTTGAATGCTGCCTCCCTGGCTTTCACAATAGACGGTGCGCCAGTCGGTGGGATCGACCTGGGCGTGGAATCCGTCGCCGCCGGCGATGGTGGTCCAGAAATCGGTTAGATTAGAGCCTTCTCTAGTGTTGGACGGTCCGCCCCAGGTGCCGTTGTCCTGGAGGCCGCCCCAGACGTAGTAGGGATCGCGCATATCGGCGCCGACGGCGTAAAACTGGCAGATGCACATATTATCGAAGAAGACAAAGGCCCCGCCATGGTCATGGGTAAGGGCGGCGCCGCCGTCGTTGCCGATGTAGTAGCGATCTTTGTCGTGGGGGTCGAGCCACATGGCGTGAAAGTCCGGATGGAGGCCGCTGCCGGCGCGTTCGAGGGTGCGTCCGCCGTCGCGGGATAACTGGAAATTGGAAGTCAAGACATAGACCAGTTCGTCATCAAAGGGATTGATATAGATGTGGCTGTAGTAAAAGGGGCGGTTGTTGGAGGTGTTGACGTACTCCCAGCTTTCGCCGCCGTCCTCGGAGCGATAGATACCGGAGCCGGGGACGCTGAGGTCCCGGGAGCGTTCGGCCTCGACCATGGCCATCAGGACATCAGGGTTGCTGCGGGAGACGGCGATGCCGATTTTGCCGGTATCGCCTTCGGGCAGTCCTTCGGTGAGTTGGGTCCAGGATTCGCCGCCGTCGGTGGTCTTGAAGATGCCGCCGTTGGGCCCGCCGCTGTCGAAGCGCCAGGGCCGGCGGAGTCTCTGCCAGAAGCCGACCCAAAGGGTATCAGGATCTTCCGGATGCATTGCCAGCTCGATGGCGCCGGTTTTGCCGTCGTCAGGAAGGCCGTTAGTGATTTTTTGCCAGGTTCGGCCGCCATTGGTGGTTTTATACAGGCCCCGGTTGCCGGTGTAGCCCCAGAGGTGTCCGGAGGCGGCCACGTAAACCAGGTCGGGATCGGTGGGATGGGTTATGATTCTGCCAATGCAGTGAGTGTCTTTAAGTCCCATATTGGCGAAGGTTTCACCGCCGTCGGTGGATTTATAGATACCGTCGCCCCAGGCGATGCTGTTGCGGCAGTTCTTTTCACCGGTGCCGACCCAGATGATGTCGGGATCTTTCTGGAAGAAGGCGACGTCGCCGATGGAGGCGGAGCCGTATTTGTCGAAGATGGGCGTCCAGGTGGTGCCGGCGTCGGTGGATTTGAAGACGCCGCCGGAGGCCGATGCGACCATAACGATGCGGAAATCATCATCAAAGGCTTCGATGTCGGAGATACGGCCGGCCATGTTGGCCGGGCCTATGTTGCGCCAGTGAAGATCCTGGATGAGACTTTCTTCAAAGGTCTGAGCCCATAATCCCGAAGCGGTTATGACGATGCAGACCGCAACCGATAACCCGAAAAATGATAGGCGTTGTTTCTTGGAACGATACATAATTTTCTCTCCTAAAATATGTTTATTATCAATTATTTGCTTTTTTCAAGTTTCGTTACGGTCATGATTATTTGCCCACATTTAATGGATCAATGCGGATGACGACTTTGCCGGTGAGGGTCTTGCCGCCGATGGTCATCTTAACGGCGTATTCACCGGCTCCGGCGGCCGGTCCCCGGGCCCTGCCGCGCATGCCGGCGAAGCCTCCCGCTTGGCCGCGTTGTCCGCCGAACATAGCGGTAAAAGCGCCGGGGATTAATTTTTCGATTTCGGGGCGCAGTTCCATTAAAAGCGACATGTCGTCGCCGGCTTCTTGAACGCGTCGGAGCAGACGGCGGAGTTCGCCGCGGCGCTCCCTGCTGGTGGTTTCTTCGATGGCCGCTTCGATGCGCTGGGTTAACTGGGCGATGAATTGCTGGCCGCCGATTTGCTGTTGGCCGCCGCGCTGTCGCCCGGCGCGTTGCTGACCGGCCCGCTGTTGACCGGCTTGCTGCTGGCCGCCAAGCAGCTGCTGCATTCTGGTCTGCGCCTCAGCCAGGCGTTCGGGATCGATCCCAATTTCTTTGATTTGCTTGAGTAGCTCCTGAAGCTGCTGGCGGCGTTTCTGGTCGGTAGTTTGCTGGATGGCTTCTTCGATGCGTTCGATCATGCGGGCTACAAATCTCTCGCGCTGACCGGCCCCTTCGGCGATGACTCGGCCACGTTGGCCGGCGGCTGCGACGGCAGCCTGTCCGCGTCGGGCGCCTGCTCCTGCCATACCCATGGCTCCGGCGGCGCGGCCGCCTCGAGCGGCAGGTTCGGCCTGGCCTTCGGGGGGAGTAAAGCGTTTATCCCACGCCAGGCGGTGAATACCGGGTGAGCCGTCGCCGGTAAGGGTTCGGGTGTTGCCGAGAGCGTCGGAAACGACGATTTCAATCCCGTCGGCGGCCTGTTCCTTCAGATAATAACTGATATTCGCGGCATTATTGGCGGCCTGGCCGCGGAAGAAGAAATGGCCTCGGCCGTAGCCGTCCCGGCTGGCGTATCGCACCCAGTTGGTCGAGGGTCGGCTCTCGAAGAGATGGAAATCTGATTCCAGCACTTCCGGCGTGGTTTGCTGCAAGGGAGTTATATCGTCCATGATCCATATTCCCCGACCGTGAGTAGCAGCAATGAGGTCGTTGTCACGCGGGTGAATCACCAGATCATGGACGGCGACGGTGGGCAGGTTGATATTGAGCTTGCACCAGTTTTCGCCGCCGGTGATCGAGTAAAAGACGGCGAATTCCGTGCCCACAAAGAGCAGGTTGGGATTTTTCAGGTCTTCTTTAATAACATAAACGCATTGTCCATAAGGGATATTATTGGTGATATTGGTAAAGCTTTGGCCGTAATCGGTGGTCTTGAAAACCCAGGGATCGAAGTTGTCGCTGCGATGGCCGTCGAAGGTTACATAGCAGGTGCCTTCCTCGAAATGGGAGGCTTCCACGCGGCTGCACCAGAGTTCTCTGGGTACGCCGGGGATGTTGCTGCGGACGTTGGTCCAGGTTTCGCCGCCGTCGCGGGTGATCTGGACGTTGCCGTCGTCGGTGCCGATCCAGATCAGGCCGGGGGTGATAGGCGATTCGGAGATGGTGATGATGCAGCAGTGGTTTTCGGCGCCGGTGACGTCAGCGGTGAGGCCGCCGGTATTGCGATCGGTTTTAACCGGGTCGTTGGTAGTTAGATCGGGGCTGATGATTTTCCAGTGGTCGCCGCGGTCCACCGATTTGAACAAATGGTTGCCGCCGAAAAACACGGTATGGGGATTATGGGGAGAAAGAACAATGGGACTGCTCCAGTTGAAGCGGAAAGGACTTCTACCGCGTCCACCGCGTTGACCTTCGGCGGGTGGGGGTTCCTCGGTGATATAATCACTATAATTGACGATATTATTACGACTGGGGCGAATGCTGAATGATTCCCGTGTCTCAACATTTCGCCGCTGGATGGCGCCGCCCTGGCTTTCCACATAGAGGGTGCGCCAGTCGGTGGGATCGACCTGGCAGTGAAACCCGTCGCCGCCGCCGATACTGAACCAATGGTCGGTTAAGATTTCGCCGCTGCGGTGATTGGAAGGCCCGCCCCAGCTGCCGTTATCCTGCAGGCCGCCGTAAATATAGTAGGGATCGCGCATGTCCACGCCGATAGCGTAAAACTGGGACAGGCACAAATTGTCAAAGAATTTGTAACTGTCACCGTGATTGTAAGTCAAGGCGCTGCCTCCGTCGTTGCCGATATAGTAGCGATCTTTATTGGTAGGATCGAGCCAGAGGGCATGATAGTCGCCATGGATGCCGCCGGGTGTTCTTTCGAGGGTGCGTCCCCCGTCGAAGGACCTCATATAGCTGCCTGCCAGGCAGTAAACTATCTGGTCGTCAAAGGGATTGATGTAGATATGACTATAATAGAAGGGGCGATTATTGTAAGTATTTACATATTCCCAGGTTCGGCCGCCGTTTTCGGTGCGGTAAACACCGGAGCCGGGGATTTCCAGGTCGTTGGTTTGTTCGGCTTCGACCCAGGCCACGAGAACCTCGGGATTGCTGCGGGCGATGGCCAGGCCGATTTTTCCGGTGTCTCCTTCGGGCAGGCCGTTGGTAAGCTTTCTCCAGGTTTTTCCGCCGTTGGTGGTCTTGAAGATGCCGCCGTTGGGCCCGCCGCTGTCGAAGCGCCAGGGCCGCCGTAATCGCTGCCAGAAACCAACGTACAGGATGTCGGGATCTTCCGGATGTATAACCAGTTCGATAGCGCCGGTCTTTCCGTCGTTGGGCAGGCCGTTGGTGAGTTTATCCCAGGTTTTACCGCCGTCGATGGTCTTAAACAGACCTCGGGTTCCCGAATATCCCCAGGTATGACCGGCCGCCGCGGCGTAAACGATGTCGGGATCGGTGGGGTGGGTTATAATTCTGCCGATGCAGTGAGTGTCCTTTAAGCCCATGTTGGTAAAGGTTTCGCCGGCATCGGTGGATTTGTAAATCCCGTCGCCCCAGGCAATACTGTTGCGACTGTTCTTTTCTCCGGTGCCGACCCAGATAATATCGGGGTTTTTCTGGAAGATGGCGATGTCGCCGATGGAGGCGGCGCCGTATTTGTCGAAGACGGGCGTCCAGGTGGTGCCGGCGTTGGTCGATTTGAATACGCCGCCGGAGGCTGAGGCCACATATACGGTGGCGAAATCATCCTCCACCGCTTCGATGTCCGAGATGCGGCCGGACATATTCGCAGGGCCGATGCTGCGCCAGCTTAGGTCCTGAATGAGGCTTTCTTCCAGGCTTTGGGCCCAACCGGTCGAGGCGGCCAGTCCGATCAAACAGAACACCGCCCAGAGCCGAACAAGTAAAAAGGGGTGTTTTTTTGACAGGTACATAATCTTTCTCCTTAAAAATGTAATCAGTACGTGTAAACCAATTCTCTTAAATAAGTTATGAATGCCGGGGGGAAACCGTCATCTGGGAGGAGGGGTTGAAATCGAGTTTATCTTCTCCCCGGATCATTATTTGTTAAGTCATAGGCGAAATTCTCCGAAAATTGATACCTCGAAAACCACGAAAATCTAGTATATAATCAATATAGAACTGAAGTCAACAAATTATTTTGAGCAATTTACCGGGTTGAATTTACCTCGGTATATTAAAACGTTTCTGTAACATCTTTTATTGCTTGAAAATACCACATGTTGTAAGGACATAACAGGGCGGTGGGATCATTTACCCTCGCCGCCCTGTTGCCTGCGGGTTTATATACCTGAAAAGGTAATCGGTAACTTGAGATAAGTTATTATTTAAGGGTAGTTTGGTGAAATCGTCCCTTTGTAATTAATTTGCTCCTTCTCTTTTATAGACGACTTTACCGCCGACGATGGTGTAATCCACTTTGGTTTTCATGATCTGGTCGGGGTCAATAGTCATCAGGTCCTGATTGACAATAACCACGTCGCCCAGGTATCCTTTTTTGATCATGCCTTTGCGATCTTCCATGAATTCGGCGTAAGCGGAATCCAAGGTATATAGGCGGATAGCTTCTTCCATGTTCAGTTTCTGGTCGGGGAACCAGCCTTCGCCGGGTTCGCCGAGGCGGTCTTTGCGGGTGACGGCGGCGTAGAGACCTTCCATGGGGTCCAGGGGTTCGACGGAATAATCGGTGCCGAAGGCGATTTTTGCTCCGGTTTTTAAGAGCCGGCGCCAGGCATAGGCGCCGCGAGAGCGCTCCCGGCCGATGCGTTTTTCGCAGAAGCGTTTGTCGGTGATGCAGTGGGTCGGCTGCATGGAGGCGATGACGCCCAGTTCGGCAAAGCGGGGGATGTCGTCGTCGATCAGGATTTGGGCGTGTTCGCTGCGGTGGCGACTGTCTCTTTTGCCGTTGATCTCCTGGGCCTTTTGATAGGCGTTGAGGATCCAGTTGTTGGCCTTGGAGCCGATGGCGTGAATGCCGATCTGCAACCCCGCCTTATCCGCCGCCACTACCCTCTCTACCAGTTCATCGTAGGTCATCTGGGGCAGGCCGGTTTTATCAGGTTCGTCTTCAAACGGCTCGAAAAACATGGCCGTACCCGAACCCAGCGTGCCGTCCATAAAGCCTTTGAGATAACCGAAACGCACCCAGTTGCCGGATTTGGGATATTTCTTTTCCATCTCCTGGAACCGCGCCAGTTGCTGCTCATTGGCGGTCAATCTGCCGCCGATATAGACCCGCATGGTGAGTTCGCCTTTATCGAGCAGGTCTTGATAAAATTCATGATTGCCGCCCGGGGGCATCTGCACCGAGGTGACGCCTAAACGCTTGGCCATATCGAAGGCCGCCTGCCAGCTTTCGGCGCGGCGCTTTTCCTGTTCTTCGGGGGTGCGCTGGATCCGTATAGCGCCATATTTAAGCAGGCCTTTGGCGGATTCCTTAAAGATGCCGGTGGGTTCGCCGGTGACGGGATCTTTTTGAATTTCCCCGCCGAAGGGATCAGGCGTATCTTTGGTGATGCCGGAATTCTTGATGACATAACTGTTGACCAGGCAGGAATGGCCATCGGCCCGGCTCAATACCACCGGATTATTAGGCGATATCGGGTCAATAAGTTCTTTGGTGGGCCATTGTTTGTTGTAGAACATTTCGTGTTCCCAGTTGCCGCCGCTGATCAGTTCGCCCGGCTGGGCTTTGGCCACCGCCTCTTTGACGCGTTGGGTGATAATAGCCGGATCGGTGATATAGCGCAAGTCAATATAATCAGGATCGATCGAGCCGAAATGACAGTGGGCGTCGTTGAAGCCGGGCACCACCAGCCGGCCCTCGGCGTCGATGACCCGGGTAGTGCCTTCTTCGATGTATTGCTCGATGTCTTTGTTGGAAGTTACTCCGATGATCCATTCCCCTTTAAAGGCCGCCGCCCGGGCGCGGGGGTTCTCATCATCGATGGTGACGATCTTGGCATTGGTAATCACCAGGTCGGCGGGGGGACCGGTATATGGTTCACTGCATCCGGCAATACCAAGCAACAGGCAAAATGCCACCATGAATGTTAATAGTTTCTGCATCATTTTGATACCTCCTGATACGTGGTTGGGTGATGGTTATGGATTTAGTTATTTGCTGCCTGATAACATGGGATCGTTCCGGATGACAATTTTGCCGGTATAGGATTCGCCGTCGTAGGTCATTTTCACCAGGTACTCGCCGACCTCCGCGGTGGCGCCTCTGGTGAATTGACCGCCTCTACCTCCTCGGGCGGCTTGACCTCCACGAGCGGCTTGGGCGCCTCTGGCAGCCTGACCGGCTCGGTCCTGTCGGCCTGTTTGACCGCCTCTGCCGGCCAAGGCGCCCCTGCTTTGGGGTCGGCTCTGGCCCTCGGTGCCGCTAAATCGCATATCCCATTCTAAGCGGTTGATGCCGGGCTCGGCGGTGAGGGTATAGCTGCGGGTTAGTTTGCCGGTGATGTCGCTGATCAGAAATTCCACCGTGCCGGCGGCTTTGGGTCCCAAGTAGTAATTAATAACCGCGTTGTTGGTGGGATTTTCACCCTGGAAATAGAGATGTCCGCGGGAGCCGCCCCGGCTGATGTTGAGCCATCTGGTGACCGGTCGGTTTTCAAACAGGTGAGCGCCAGAGGCCAGTACCTCTTCAGTCGCCTGCTGCAGAGGAGTTATATCATCCATGATCCAGATGCCGCGACCATGGGTGCCGGCGATCAGGTCTCCATCCCGCGGATGGATCACCAGGTCGTGCACCGCCACGGTCGGCATATTTTTATTCATTTTGCACCAGGTTTTGCCGCTGTTGATGGTATAGAAAACGGAAAATTCCGTGCCCACAAAAAGCAGGTGGGGGTTTTCCACATCTTCTTTAATAACATAAACGGGTTCATCATCGGGAAGGTTATTGGTGATGTTGTTCCAGGTTTTCCCGAAGTCGGCGGTTTTAAATACCAGGGGCTTGAAGATAGCGCTGCGGTGGCCGTCGAAGGTCAGGTAGCAGGTTCCGGCGTCGAAATGCGAGGCCTCGACGCGGCTGACCCATATATCCTGGGGCTCGAGAGGCACATTTTCGCGGACGTTGTTCCAGGTGGTGCCGCCGTCGAGGGTAATTTGCACGTTGCCGTCGTCGGTGCCGACCCAGATAACGCCGGCTTTGACGGGGGATTCGGAAATAGTGATGATGGTGCCGTGGAACTCGGCCCCGCCGCCGGGATCGTGGTCAGGGGTGAGGCCGCCCGATTCCTTGATAGTCTTGTGAAATTCATTTTTTGATAAATCAGGACTGATCAGGTACCATGTTTCGCCCTGATCGGTGGTCTTGAACAGGTGATTGGCCCCGATATAAATCGTGTCGGGATTATGCGGCGACATCACGATGGGAGTGGACCAGTTCCAGCGGAAGGCCCCTGAGCCGTTGCCGGGTGAAGGACCCCAGCCTTTTTCCAACTGCAACTGTTCGATTTCAGGAGTGATGTAATCATCGTAATTGACAATGTTCTCGCCTTTCTGGGGACGAATTTGCCAGGTTTGGCGGGTTTCTATATTAATTTTCTGGATTCTGCCGCCGGTGTTGCCGGGATGAGGTTCGGAATAAACGGTCCGCCAGTCGGTCGGATCACATTGGACGTGATAGCCGTCGCCGCCGCAGATAGTGAACCAGTGATCGGTTAAGATGCCGGCCCTTTCGCGGCTGCGGGAGGGTCCGCCCCAGGTGCCGTTGTCCTGCAGGCCGCCATAGACATAGTAAGGGTCGCGCATATCAACGCCGATCATATAAAATTGACTGATGACAAAATTATCGAAGAAGATAAAACCGTCGCCGTGATTATGGGTAATCGCGGCCCCGCCGTCGTTGCCGATATAGTAACGATTTTTGTCATGAGGATCGAGCCATAAGGCGTGGTAATCGCTGTGCAGGCCACTGCCGCCGCTTTGCAGGGTTTTCCCGCCGTCGTAGGAGATCTGGAAGCTGCCGGCCAATATATAAATTAATTTGTCATCCCGGGGATTGATCCAGACGTGGCTGTAATAAAAGGGCCGGTTGTTATAACGGTTCATGTACATCCAGCTTTCGCCGCCGTCTTCCGAGCGATACAGCCCGGTGCCCAGTTTGGTCATGTCGTTGTAATCCGGATCGTTACGTCCGGGTTGAAAACCATGTTCATACATGGTCATCAGGACTTTGGGATTGCTGCGGGAGATGGCCAGGCCTATTTTGCCGCTGTCTCCTTCGGGCAGGCCTTTGGTCAGTTGGCGCCAGCTTCGCCCGCCGTTGGTGGTTTTGAAGATGCCGCCGTTGGGCCCGCCGCTGTCGAGGCGCCAGGGCCGGCGGAGTCTTTGCCAAAAGCTGACGTATAAGGTGTCGGGATCCTGCGGATGTATCACCAGATCGATGGCGCCGGTTTTGCCGTCATCGGGCAGGCCGTTAGTCAGCTTCTGCCAGGTTTTTCCGCCGTTGATGGTCTTAAACAGGCCCCGATCTCCGACGTCGAAACTCCAGGCGCAGCCGGTGGTCGCCACATAAACGATATCCGGATTGTCGGGGTGAATGATGATTCTGCCGGTGGTGTAGGTGTCGTTTAGTCCCATGTGGGTGAAGGTTTCACCGCCGTCGGTGGATTTATATACGCCGTCGCCCCAGGTAGCGCTGTTGCGGGTGTTTTTTTCGCCGCCGCCGACCCAGATGATGTTCGGATTTTTTTGAAAGACGGCAATGTCGCCGATGGAAGCGGACCCATAGGTATCGAAAATCGGCTCAAAGGTGGCGCCGGCGTTGACCGATTTCCAGACCCCGCCGGAAGCGGAGGCGATATAGACGGCAGCAAAATCATCCTCCAGGGCCTCGATGTCGGAGACACGGCCGGACATGTTGGCAGGGCCGATGTTGCGCCAGCGAAGGTCTTTGATGAGGTTTTCCTGAAGGCTCTGGGCCCATGCCGCTTGAGCGGTGAGGGCTATAATGACCAGGGCACAAAAGCTCATAATGAACCAGCGTTTGTTTGGTGGTTGCATAATTTCTACTCCTTTAAGAACAATAATAACTTAGTAACTCAAACCGACAAAAGAATCAACGAATATTTGTATAACTTATTTCTCTATAATAACATAACACAGATTGTCATTTGGCGTTCTGCCCGGAATCCTAAAACTCCGGCGACATAAAAACAGTGCTTTAAGGCCGGATCCTTCGGCTCTGGCTTGTGGCCTGACCTGAGCCGGTCGCAAGAATGACGATGAGCAACGGTCCGTTTGAGTCAATAAGTTGTTTCTGTACAAGTATTTACGCAGGGCAAAGAATGCCGGGCCCGATAGATATTGCACGTTGGGCTCTCGCGATGGCTGCGCCTTGAACCATGACAGAAATTTTCTCCAGGTTCCTTATCAAGAAACCTGAGAAATTAAACATATAATAGGTTTGTGTAAAAAAATCAAGATGAAAATTTAACTGCCCGCATATATTTACTATTTACGGGAATATATTCCAATTATCCGGTGTTTTATGGGAGTTTTTCCAGAAACTTGGTGGTTAAAATTACATGATCTATGGTATTGTCTATGGCGTCCGAGACGCGATTTTTCTCCCGTATTAATTTCGTGTGCCAGAGATGGAATTCTTGTTGGTCGGGGATTAGTTTTTGCATTTTGATGAGGGGCAGATACAACCTGGGGATGGGCTTGCCCACCAGGTAATAACCGTATGGATCCTGATCGTATCGGCCGGCCTCGGTCCAGAGGACAGCCGAAAGTTGGCGGGTGACTTTAATGTATGCTTTATTGATAAGATCAACTGCTTCAATTCTCTCGGCGGCGGGGCGGGATAGTATTTTTTCTTTATGCTCATTCAGAGTTTGAATCGCTTGCTCGAGCCGGCCGGTCCTTTCCAGGAGGTCGTCCAGTTTAATCGATTCGATACCTGCCGAGAGCCTTTCCAGAGATTCAAGATGAGACTTAAATTCCTTGATTAGATCGGTAAGATTATAAGGAGCCACCTCCGAGTTGCAGATTTTTAAGATCAGGCTGGCGAAGAAATGGAGGTGTTTTTCGTAAAGTTTTTTATCGATTTTATCGATGGTGTCGGCTTCGCTGTGCAGCCAGGGACTCAGGGAAGCATAATTTAATCTTATCAATTCTGCGGGCGTATAGCCGGTGGCAAAGCTGATATAGGGCACTCCAATTCCCAGGAAGGATTCATCGCCGCCCTTGTAAGGTAAGGACCATTGGCCCGGCTGCTGCCACACCTGCTCAATGATCTCCATTTGAAAATCCCGGATTTCCGGTCCGCTTTTGGTCATGGGGACGCTGGTGCCGATGATGCCCGGATTGTCGATGTTGACGTAGGCGAGGCAGTGTTTTTTTAATTGATCCCAGTTGGCGTCCACAAAATAGGTGGAGCCGGCGGCTTCGGCGATCTCATGGCCGTCCCAAAAAGCAAAGATTATGTTTCTTTTAAGTTTGTCTTTATGTTTGGCGAAGACCCGCGCCAATTCCAGCGTCTGGGCGTTGCCGGAGGAATTGCAGATGGCGGTTTTCCCCCAGGCTTCCAGATGGCCGCCGACCAGGACGAATTGGTCGGTGGGTTTTGCGGCCGGCAGGAAGGCGACGGGTTGATTGGCCCGCACCCATTCACGAGTGGCCTCGGCGGCCAGCCAAACCCGGACTTCGCCTTTGGTGCAGAGCTGCTGCAGGTATTCTCCGGCGGCCCGGGTGATACTGATTACCGGGAGCTGAGGGATCTTCTGAAAATTTTCCGGAGTGGGATTGCCCCATACCGATTTTACCGCCCCCATCTGGATAACCGGATTGTCGGAGGTGCCCCAGTTCATGATAATCAGGGCCTGGGCTTTTTTTTCATAAGCGATCCGCGCCTTTTCCGGTCGCGGAGGAGACCAGGTCATATCTGTGAGAATGATCTTGTCTTTAACTTCGATATTTTCGTAATCTTCATAACCGCCGGCCCCGGCATAGACCAGTTCGCCGCTGAGTCCCTCCGGGTGGGTGGAGCAGATGTGGCAGACCGGCCGGGCCTTTATCACCCGTGTTTCCGGTGCGATAACCCGCAGGGCCGCCTCCCTGGGATAGCTGTGGTACATATAGAACCGGTCGATCCGCGCCTCCAGGCCGTAACTTTCCAGCTCATTTTTAATATAGCCTGCCGCCCGGGCGATGCTCTTGGTGCCGGCGAGCCTTTCACCCACCTCCTCGACCAGGAAGGTCATGTGCTTGTAAGACTCATCGAGGGATAAATCGGCCTGTATCTGTTGTTCAACATTAGAGCTGGTATTGGGCCGGGGCGTATCCTGGTTAGGTTTATCTGCCGGGCTCTGGGCCTCAACCGCCTTATTACCAAACGCCAGAGTTAACGATCCCGATAAAATTATCACGAGTAAAAATGGATGTAAATTTGAGTAAAACATGATACTATCTCCTTAAGATCAGGTTTGATGATGAGTATAACTTATTAAACAAAGTTATGCAAATGTCAAGTTAGGAAATAATTTATGATAGGTGCTATTGCCGGCGATATTATCGGTTCGTTGTATGAGCATTACCCGATCAAGACGACGGAATTTCCTTTGTTTTCCGATTGCTCGAGCTTTACCGACGATACCGTGTTAACGGTGGCGGTGGCCGATGCTATTCTCAAAGGCGTTGCTTACGCCGCCTCTCTCAAAAGCTGGGGCCGCCGTTATCCCCGTGCCGGCTATGGGGGCAGTTTTATTTTCTGGTTATTCTCTGAGGACAGCAGCCCTTACCACAGTTGGGGCAATGGATCGGCCATGCGGGTATCGCCGGTGGGTTTTGCCTTTCATACGGTTGAGCAGGTTTTAACAGAGGCGCAAAGAAGCGCCGCCGTCACTCATAATCATCCGGAAGGCGTCAAAGGCGCCCAGGCTGCGGCGCTGGCGATTTATTTGGCCCGGACCGGCGCCGGTAAAGATGATATTAAAAACGAGATCGCCGAACGTTTTAGCTATGACCTGGATCGAAAACTGGATGAGATTAGACCGGAATATGGTTTTGACGTGTCTTGTCAGGGTACGGTGCCGGAAGCGATCATATCTTTTCTGGAGTCGGATGATTTTGAAGACGCCGTCAGAAATGCCATATCTTTAGGCGGCGACAGCGACACGCTGGCCTGCATCACCGGAGGGATCGCCCAGGCCTACTATAAAGAAATACCGGCGGAAATCATTGCCCAAGTGCAGAACCGGCTGCCGGAGGAATTTATGCCGATTATAAATGAGTTTAACAATAAGTTTGATATTCGCCCTCGGTTTATTCCTTGAAATCAATAACAGTTGGTGTTAGAGTTCGTTCAATTATTTAGATAATGTATATGGTGCTTCGGCAAATTATAACCTTTTCTCTGATTAGGAATTTAAAATGCAATACACTCTTGATCTTCCGGCCCGTTCGGTAATCGGGGCGGAGGCGCGCAAGGCGGCAGGTGAGGAGGCGCGTCGGTTGAACTGGTCGCGGGTGCTTTTGGTTTCCGATCCATATATGGAACAGGAAGGGCGGGTGGAGGAGATTCGACAGTTGCTGCAGAAAGCCGACCTGGCGGTATCGGTTTACGCCGGCGTAACGGCGGAGCCCGATACGGAAATGGTTAAGGAAGCTCTGGATCAGTATCATAAAGATAAATGCGACGGGGTAGTGGCATTGGGCGGGGGGAGCCCCATGGATACCGCCAAGACTATTGCCGTCATGGCAACCAACGAGGGACCGGTGCAAAAATTTATGGCGTTAAATGCGGTGGAGAAACCCGGCGTCGGCGTTATCGCTATACCGACGACGGCCGGCACCGGTTCGGAAACGACGGTAGCGGTGGTTATTGCCGATAAAAGAAGCAAGGTCAAGATGTCGGGGAGAGATCGCTCGTTTGTGCCGGCGGCGGCGCTGGTGGATTATAAACTGACCATGACCATGCCGCCGGCGTTGACGGCGGCAGTAGGGGTGGACGCCCTGACTCATGCCATCGAAGCGTATGTTTCTCGCTTGGCTCATGAAAGCACCGATCCGTATGCATTGAGTGCGATTAAGCTGATATGGAATTCAATCCGGGCCGCCTGCCGGGACGGCTCCAACGAAGAGGCGCGGAAAAACATGATGGTCGGCTCCTTCCAGGCAGGGATCGCCTTTTCCAATGCCTCGGTGGCGTTGGTGCACGGGATGAGCGAACCGCTGGGGGCCTGTTTTCATGTGCCGCACGGTTTAAGCAACGCTATGCTGCTGCCGGCGGTGACCAAATTCTCTATTACCGCAGCCCCGGCTCGCTATGCCCACATTGCCCGCGTCATGGGACTGTCCGAGCCGGGACAGACGGACGATCAATGCTGCCGGATGTTGGTCGAGCAATTATTTCAACTCAACCGCGATCTAAAATTGCAGACCCCGGCGCAGTTCGGAATCGACAAAAAAGAATACGACAGCATGATCGAAAAGATGGCCGCCGACACCCTCGCTTCCGGCTGCACCGCCCATAATCCCATCGTGCCCACCCTTGAGCAGACGATGCAAATCTATCAGGAAATATATGAGTAAAAAATAAAGGGAATGATACCTCAAAATACAGCGATTTCAGGTCGCATAAGTAGGGATCTTTATGGATTTCTGGACGGCACTGCTTGACATATTGATTCTTTTGCTGACGGCGTTGGTGCTGGGTGCGCTATGCGAGCGCTTGAAACAAAGTGCGATACTGGGCTACTTGCTCGCCGGCACGTTGCTGGGGCCCAATGCCCTGGACTGGATGCCGAATAACCTGGCGGTGGCTACGATAGCGGAATTGGGTGTGGCGCTGCTTTTGTTTACCATTGGTCTGGAATTTTCTTGGCGCAGACTGCGAAACATCGGGCCGATTGCCCTGGGCGGAGGAACTCTGCAGGTGCTATTGACCGGCGCATTGGCAACCGGGGTTTGCCTGATATTTGGGCTTGGGGGGCCAGCGGCGGTTACGGTCGGTTCTGCAATCGCCTTAAGCAGCACCGCCTGTGTATTGCGGCTGCTGGTAAACCGCGCGGAAGTCGATAGCGTCCATGGCCGTAACGCCCTGGGAATCCTGCTCCTGCAGGATATCGCGGTAGTTCCCCTGGTACTCGTCGTGACAGTTCTGGGCGGCAGAGGATCAGGTGTTCATATTATTTGGGAGTTGGGCAGGACCGTCGGGATGGCCGCACTGCTGGGGGTAATGCTGTACCTGCTGCTGAACTTTATCGTGCCGCGGCTGCTAAGGGCAAAAGAAGCGGCGCGCAATCGTGAGCTGCCGATCCTGCTGGCAATTGTCACCGCGGTGGGATCGGCGTGGGTATCCCACAAGCTCGGTCTTTCCCCGGTGTTTGGATCCTTCATTGCGGGAATGTTGCTCGCCGCGTCACCTTTTGCCACGCAAATCCGCGCCGACGTTGCCCCTTTGCGAACGTTGTTCGTGACATTGTTTTTCAGCTCGATCGGTATGCTGAGCAATCCGGCATGGATATTGGAACATGGGGCTATGGTGGCGGCTACAGTGGCGGCCATCGTGTTCGGCAAGGTGGTCATTGTGTCCGCTGTCGCACTTTTGTTCCGTTCCTTGCCCGTTCATGCGGTAGCAACAGGCATTTGCCTGGCCCAGGTGGGCGAGTTCTCCTTCGTGCTCGCCGAGGTAGCGCGGCAGGGGCAATTAATCACAGGCGATTTATTTGAACTGATCGTTGCGGCAACGATTGTAACTTTGTTCCTTACGCCGTATTTGGTTGCGGTATCGCCCATCTTGGCTGGACTTTTGGGCAGACTTTTGGCTCATGACCTCCAGGTGTTGCGTTCTTTGGACGAAGCATGGCCCGAATCTGACCCAAGATTGAGCGGTCATATCGTGATCATTGGTTTTGGCCCGGCAGGCCAGCGCGTCGCCGAAGCACTAAAAGGGGATCAAGAATCGCTCGTCGTCGTCGAGTTGAATCCCAGGTCTGCCGCGAGAGCGCAGGCGTGTGGCCTTCGAACTTATATCGGTGATGCCACCCGAACGGAAGTTCTGGAGCATTTACAGTTCACCGAGGCCAAGGCGGTCGCGGTTACGGTGCCCGATCCAACTGCCGCCCGGCAGATTATCGAGCTTATCCGTTCGTTATCACCCGAAACCGCCATTATCGCCCGTTCGCGTTATCACATATATCGTTCGGTTTTAATTCGCGCCGGAGCGTATGCGGTCGTTGATGAGGAAGAAGAGATCGGCCTGTGTGTTGCCTCGGAGGTGAGAAAAATGCTGCAGGCCGCAGACTCCGGGCCACGGGCGGTAAATGACCCGGCATCAGGCGGCACCGAGGACGGAATTATATCAGAGCCCTGAATAATATCGGAAAAAATTACGACATATAACTATTCCCCAACGCTGGCCACGACCTCGGCGGCGTTACCCGATTCCGTTGGGATTATTTCGATAATCATCTGAAACCAAATAATAATTGACTTAATATGTCAAAAGCAGTCTATCGTGTACTACTTCTTTTTCCAGGGTGCGACCGTTCATTTGGAAGCGTTTTAGCATGGATCGGCCGCAGTTAACAAACGCCTCCCTTTCAAAAAGTCCTTTGGGTATTGGCAAGTTGCATTCAATTTTACCGGACCGTTTTGATCCATCAATGCTTAAGGCTACGTATATCCCCTTTTTCTTGCATTCTGCAACTACTTCAAACAACCGTTTAATGCTAAAAGATTGGGCGCCATATAAAATCGGTTGAGTATCTTTATAAGGAGGATCGCAATATATTAAATCTCCAGGTTGGGCCCTTCCCATTGCTTGTTGATAATCCAGGTGAACAAACTCGGCTCTTTTTACTCTTACATACCATTCATCTACTCGCTTTGAAAAAGCTTCAGGGGAAATCGGTTCGTGTATTCCACAGGGAGTTGACATATAACCGTCCATCTTCCGGAACCTTACTACTCCTCCGTAGCAAGAACGGCATAAAAATAATAAATCTGCGCCATTGGGATTTTTATTGTAGGAGGCCTTAATTTTTTCATAACCTTCTTTACGATTTTCGGTGCAGTATGCTTTCCACCTTTGCAAATACCATTTTTTGATCATATCGGGCGCTTTGGCCAATGTCTGCCAAATATCGATGAGCGGCAGAAAAATATCAGAGCCGACGGATTTTTCCCAGGCTAAAGTGGCTAGGACTGCGCCGCTGCCTAAAAAAGGTTCGTAATAAGTATTAAAATCAGAAGGGAAATACGAGACAATTTCCTGGGCGAATCTATGTTTATTGCCTATCCACTTCAAGAGTTGTCTTTTAGGCGGTTCCGACGCTCTTAAAGAAACTTCCAGCTCTTTAAATAAGTACTTACCCATGTTCTATAATAAATCCAAAATTCCACAAATAACCAGCAAAAATGCCACGGTGATTTTATTATAAGCCGACAATCCAATTTTTCGAGCTTATAATAGCTAAACGACATTATATTCCATTTTGGAATATTCGTCAAGGGATTATAAAATCATCGTTCTATGAAAAAGAGCCTCCATAGCCTGGAACAGGAAAAATTAAAGGCGTTGCTTCGTAAAATCAGAAACGAAAAGGGTTTACGTCAATCAGAGCTTGCAGCGCGCCTGGGTCGATCTCAATCATTTGTTAGTAAATACGAGTCCGGAGAACTATGTCTTGATCTTTTAGAGCTTCGTACCGTATGTCAGGCCATGGGACTCTCATTAAATAGTTTCGTTAAGAGATTTGAGAAAGAAATTTCATGACTCCGGATAAGAGGTTTCTTAATTTGCCCAAATCCTTCTGGGCTCACGTCCGACTAATCAGCCAGGGAGTCGGTTATACGAAAAGAGGGGAAAAAAGTATCAAAGTGCCGTCGCTTCAGGAGATACAAAAAGTTTTTAAGACACTAACTCTCGGTACGGAACATATTATTAATGCCGAAACTAATAAAGCAACTGATTTCGGCAGATTGTTGTTAAAATATTTTCGTTACCGAGCGGATATTTTGCACAGGCAAGCCGAGCCTAATTTAATGAACGTATCTGAAGCTAAAAAAGCATTTAACACCCTTAAGAAAAAACTTCGACCTGCTTGCCCTATTCCCATGAACAAACAAAAAGGGAAAAAGAAAACTCCGGCATATTTTACTGGTATGATAAATATGCTGATTGAAGCGAACGCCGCCAATTATCCCTGTGACTATGACCCAAAAGTTTTGACAACGATAACAAAACAGGGTTTTCCGGTTCGAACTTTAGCCCGCCGAATTGACGGCGCTTTTCCTGCTCCTGTGAATCCCATCGCCATCTGGGAGATAAAGGAATATTACTACACAACGACCTTTGGCAGTAGAGTTGCTGATGGTGTATATGAATCATTACTTGACGGCATGGAAATTGAGGATCTCAAACTAAATGAAGACATTGATGTCAAACATTATTTGATGGTGGACGCCTATTATACCTGGTGGGAATGCGGATGTTCATATCTGTGCCGTATTGTTGATATGCTTCATATGGGATACATAGACGAAGTTCTGTTTGGTCGTGAAGTAATTAAAAGAGTACCGGAACTGGCTAAAGAATGGACTAAATTAGCGCGAAAGAATTATAAACCAATGCCGCAAAACAAAAGGAAAAGAAAATGAAAAAGACACTTTATTTGATTTTGTTGTTGAATTTTTCTGTAGTTAGCTTGGCTACCGCTCAGGAGCGGAAGATTTACTGGGGCAGTGAGGTGCCGGCGGGGTGGAACGGCGACTGGCCGGAAAATCTTAAGACGCCGGCGGAAAAAAGCGAATTTGCCCGCACCGCCACCAACCGGGACATTCTGGATTTTTTCGCCACCCTCAAATGGCAGAGCGAAAATGTCCACGTTTTTAATATGTTTGTCAGCGACCGGGGTAGAAGCTGTCCGGTAATCGTCATGGCCAATCCCCGGGTCACGTCGGCGGTCCAGGCCCGGAGTTCCGGCAAGACGGTGGTTTATCTGCAGGGCGGCATTCACCCCAGCGAATGTGAAGGCAAGGAAGCCTTACTGATGCTGATGCGCGATATCCTGCTGGGCGAGAAAAAATACTGGCTGGACAAGTTGATCATTTTGGGTTGTCCGAATTTTAATCTCGACGGCAATGAAACCTTAAGCGTTGCCGATGGTTTGCCCCAATTATCAGGTACGCGGCAAAACGCCCAGGGCTATGATGTCAATCGCGACGCCATCAAGCTGGAGACCACCAACATGCGGGGCGCCTATCAAAATGTGTTCAACGGTTGGGATCCGATTATTATTCATGACACCCACCGCATGGGGGGGGCGAGGCACGGTTACGCCATCGTGCAGGCCGCTTCCAACGTGCCTGCCGCGCACCCGGGGCCGCGCGGCTATGTTACCGAAAAAATCTTCCCCGCCCTGCAAAAGATGACCCGCGAGAACGGGGGCATCGAGATTCATTTTCACGCCGGCCTGGACCGCGGCTGGCCCCCTACGGAATTCACCCATGACAACGCCATCTGGTCCACGGAAGGAAAGTTTATGGTCAGCGGTTACGGGCTCAGAAACCGCATGTCGATTTTGGTGGAGACGCCGGGTTATGAGTCCTTTGAGAAGAAAATTTACAGCCAGTATGTTTACATGAGGGAGCTTTTGCAATATACCTATGAACACGGCGAGGAGATGCAGCAGATTTGCCGCCGGGCGGATGAGGAGGTGGTAAACCAGGTTCACACCGAGGCCGAAAGCGGCCGCTTGAAAAACTTTGTCGAAGGTATATATGAATCCTACGGCAAGTTTGATATTTACGCCTATCGGAATATCCCCTCAAAAATTATTCCCGGCACCAGCGTCCGACAGAGCATCATCGGCAATGAGCCGCCGGAGCTATGCCCCAATGTGGAGCTGGTGACCAAGCCGGTGGGCACCAAAGAAGCGATGGTTCCCAGAGGGTATTTGATACCGACCGACATGGGATTTATCGTGGAAAAATTGCGCCTCCATAATATCAGAGTAAATATCCTCGATAAACCTATCGTGGTCAGCGGCGCAGAATTCATCATTGACAAGCTGGTGCCGATTAGAAAGGGCGGCTATGACATGACAATGCTGGAGGGCGGTTTCTTTAGCTCGCCGCGGAAGGAATTTCCGGCGGGGACTTTCCAGGTTGATATGGCCCAGCCATTGGCCAATATGGCGTTTTATTGCCTGGAACCCCAGGTCGGAGACGGCTTTGTCGGCTGGAATCTGCTAAACGATTACCTCATGGCCCTCGGCGCCGAAAAACACAGCGTGGTTTACCCGATATATAAGTATTTGAAGATAATCCAATAGTAAAAATTGCCGACTTAGATAGTTTTTATTGAATACCAATAATAATACTTTAGTTTCACTTTTTCAAATATTGTTCGGCGAAAAGGCCAAAATCGATCATATCAACTTTGTTGCTGAGATCAAGGTCCGTTTGGTCGCAGTTGTTTTTACTGATGCAATCCGATTGCAGCCAATACCGGTGGAAAAAGGCCAAATCAACAATATCAACGTCGCCGTCTGCATCAAAGTCAGCCGAGGCGCGGCCGATGTAGTTTTGGGCCGTTTGATTCTCCGTAACCATTCCGGGGTACTCGAGATGGTTGGGATCGAACATCCACCGATCCCTACCCACAGTGACCGTACCGTCGGTCCAGCCCCAGGGCACCTCCAACTGATAATAACCATTGGGATCGGTAAGAGCCGAGCCTCCGCCTTTATTGGCGTTAACTTTTACCGCTTCTATCCCGAACCCGCTTATCGTTTGTATATAACCGGAGATGATTACCTTGCAGTTGCTGGCGCAAACAGCACTGTCCTGGTTGGAATAATCACTTTCTCCGAGTGCATCGTAAGCCGTTACCGCAAAGTAATAGGTGGTTTGCGGGATTAAATCCGAAATTATTACCTCCGTTACATCACCCACGTCGGCGCCGGAAGCGGGATTTCCCGGTTGACAGGGATCGAAAGGCGGACCCGGCGTATTTTCCTGATAATAAATTCGGTAGCCTGCGGCACGAGCAGAGGCGATCCAGCTGAGTAAAACTTCGTCGCATTGGGTGTGGGGTTCGGCGTTAACGTTTGTCGGCGACTCCGGCGGACCAATAGCCTGCAGGGCGTTATAGGCGTTTATGATCCCGGCGCCCAAATTGCGGCTATCGTTGTAGGGTGTGGTGGTATTAACCATAATATCTAACTTTTCCGGTCCGGAGAGATTGGGATCAAACGATTCCAGCAGGGCGGCCACGCCCGCAACATGCGGCGCCGCCATGGAAGTGCCGGAAAGTAAAGCAATATAATGATTATCTTTGTCGGGATCGCCGGGCTCCGCGTAAGTGCTCAAAACATCAACCCCGGGCCCCGCCAGATCGACCCAAGCGCCGTGGTTGCTAAAACCGGCGCCCGCGCCGTTAACGTCGGTGGCCGCCACGTTCATCACCCCGGCCTTAGCACCCAGATAATCAGCCGTAGCGGAATTATTATTGCCCGCACTGTGGATAATCATCACGTCGTGGGCTAAAAGATTATCCACTGCCGCATCTATGCCTCCCGTATTGGAGGAGTCCCAGGAGCAGTTGATCGCCGCCACGTTAATATTATGACGATCTATCTGGTCGGCCACGTAGCTCATCGCCTCGGCAGCCCAGTCCATTCTTACGATGCCCGTGATTTGTCCCTGGTACTTGGCGTGATAACCAATGCGCATAGCCATGACTTCAACGCCATTACCCCAACTGCTGACGCTGCCGCTCGCAAAACCCCCCGCCACCCCCGCCGCCATGAGATTATTATTTGTGATAGCGGCGATGGTTCCCGCCACGTGCGTGCCGTGGCCGTCGCCGTCGTCCGGGTCGTTATCTACTTGGCCGCAGTCCTGGT
>Ga0111186_1009_pt1 | contig 32524 bp, 18 predicted proteins | sample DeeMarSWOR324_28_FD_80243 | JGI IMG/M metagenome (GOLD analysis project Ga0111186, IMG submission 80243) | Phycisphaerae bacterium SM23_30 | reverse complement strand
ACCCGGACCTTTTGGCCCCGACGGCATGATCCGCGGCGTAAAATCGGGCGCTGCCGCCGGTTTTTGTTCGGCATAGGCTTGCGCAATTTCATTCGAGCCAAGAGCATGATCGTAAATCTTGATCTCATCTATAATACCATCGAAGGAATACCACGCCGGCAGAGTGGCAAAGGCCCGAACCGGATGGGAGGGTTCTCGCTTTTCGTGATTCATGCCGATCAACAGGTCTGTATCCAACGCCACCTTAAACGTCCCTTTGAAAGATAGCGAACCGGCTTCTTTTCCATTTAAATATAAAGTAATGCCTCTATCTTTCTGAAAAATCCCTACCGCGTGAACCCATTCCTGCAGGCCGATCGCATAGTCTTGGGATTTGCAGATCCGCCATTTGCCGTCCACCGCTATCTGAAGAGTCAATTCCCCGCGAGGACCCACCCCGAAGTAGTAACCCGCCGTTGCTGATTCATTCGAAATATCTTCCGGCCAGCAAATCCGATCTTGAGCTGAATTCAAACTCACCGTACTTTCCTGGCTGACAATCGGACTCCAGTTCCAGGGATAGGCGCCTATAGCTACCCAGGCTTCAATAGTAAAAGCTTGCGACACCTGGGGGGCCTCCGCTGCTTTTCGCCTGAGACAGGTAGTGTAACCGTCGAACTTCAGCGCCCCGCCGGAAGAACCCGCTACATATTTATAATTTCCGCTTATCGCATCATTGATCTTGGAAATATTATCCAGGGCCCTATCGGCAGCCTGATCAAATGTCCACCAGGCGATGGGCTGATCGTCAAGGGCGGGTACTATGGAAGTTAAAAATAAAGTAATCAACGTGACTTTTGTTAGGATATGATGACCACGCATTTTGTTTCTCCCAGGTATAGCCCTATATGAGCAACTTTTATTTATCGTCTAACCTGTTTAATCCGAGATTTCCCAGATAAACAAATCCAAACACATTTCTTCCACTATTAATCATGATACTAATAAATTTGTATAGCTTATACAATTCATTTCGGCATGATTTCAGTACGATAAGCTGTAGGTGGCCATCTCTAAACCATATATCTCACTCTTTTAAAGACTTATGACCGTCTTCCTGATACCCCGGAGCGAGCCTTAACCACTCCCCTTGGTGTTACAGAAGCTTAGATAATATTTGCCGGCCGGCGAGCTTTTCCATGAGACGTGTTTTACTTCTTGTTCGGCACTGAACTCGACGGCCTCAGCGCCGGAAGTCTGCCGCAGCTCGGCTGGCTGAAGAATCACCGGTCCCAGCAGGCCCGAGGGAACCAGCGGGCTATCCTTTGTGTGTTGCCCCCGCAAATTGGTACGGGTTATACGTTCTTCTTCGGGAAGGAACTGGTCGCCTACAAGTCGGTTATTCCAGACATTCGTGACTTTGACTTCGAGTTTGTGGGGACCTTTGCTTAGCCGGTGTGCCGGGACTTTTACACCGAAGGGATATGTCCAGGCAGTTCCGAGGTATTGCCCGTCTATACTGACTTGGCCCACTGCGCATACTTTACCCAGATCCAGCCAGAAATCCTCGGCAGCGGATTTGGGCATTTCAAACTGAATTGAGTAGGCAGCAGTGCCGGAAAAATACTTGATGCCGGGCTCTTCCGAACTTGTCCAGTCAATCAGTTCATTCCATTCAACGGATTCGGGCGCCAACCTACCGGGCTGGAACTTCACCGTCCATTTTCCTTTGATCGGAATCTTTTCAACGGATATGTTTCCTACGAAATCGCTGATTTTATTCGGTGCTTGTCCATCTCGGCGGAATACGACGAAGACCGAGCCGATCGCCGGAAGCTCCAGCTCAATGTTGCAGGAGTTGTCAGGCTGGCGGCTTACAGCATTTGCCAAATATATTTCACCGGAAACGGGATCCCAAATTTCCGGTCTTCCCTCAGCATCACGGAATCGGCAGAGCAGTGACTTGGCTTCCTTTGCGCCGTTGCAGACAAAATAAATGTCGGCATTATCAGTGCGGCGGTGAATATAATCAACTCGATCCGGCCCTTCTTGTGAACCGCCTTTCAGCACAGTAAAGTCGGGATTTACACCCATTTTTGTTAGCGCCTGGCGCGATGTCATATTCACGTAAACTGTGCCCATGCCAAAGTTCAAACTGCGGGGAACAGTAACTTCAGTCGGTTTTTCAGCTCCCCAGAGTTCTACGCCGATTCTTGCCACCTTCCGGTCTGCTGCAGGATAATCGGTGAGAGAATTAGTGCGCACCGGCTGAACCGACCCAACTATGGCTGCGCCCTGTTTGATCAGCTCACGGATTTTTTGCAATACTTCGAGGTTAATATGATCGTGTTTGGGCAGGACCATCACTCTGTATCTCATATCACCCACGACCAGCTGCCCGGTTTCGGGATCGACTTTCATGCGATTGATGATTGATTTTGCATCAATGTAATCGTAGTCGTAGCCGTTGCCCAGTGGCCGAAAATCCACTGTCACGGGACGTCCGCAGTGGAGGCATTTATCCAAAGTGTAGCGGGGTTTGATATTCGGATCAATCCGGCGGGAAGGCACGAGGTTTGGCGCTTGGTCGCCGTAGTAAAAACAAACATCTGCGACAAAATCACCCTGCTGCATCATATAGGAACAGCATCCCATGTATTGGAGCATTGGACCGGATTGCTTCCACCATGTATTATTGGCGTTGAAATGCTCACCGGCGTGGTAAACGTATCCGGGCAGTCCCGCTTTCGGAGGATTGTGGGTGAAAGTATGGAAAGTCAGGCGATTCAGGCCTGCACAAAGGGCGACATCAAAGAGTTGCTTGTAGTGCAAAGGACCGTCCAGCCAATGGCGCCAACCAGTGAAGGACTCCGCATCGACGAAGCGGCGTCCATAGAGGTGAGCAGCGCTGGCTGCCTCTTTGGTCACCCAGAAACGCTTGCCATTCCAGAATTCGCCTCTCGGAATATCGGCCTGGCCCAGCGCCCAGATCGGATCGACCCGCGGAAAACCGCCATGACCGGCCTCGGCGCAGAGTTGCATGCCGTGACGATTCAGCACTTCACGGCTTACGCGGAAATGTCGTTCGACCACCAACTCGCCCACAGTTTTGCGATAGTCGGCCAGGAAACGGGTTTGCACATCCATATCATTCAGCGTCCATCCCTCAAGCAGCGGCAAGTATTTATTAGGATCATAGCCATGCCGTTTTCTAAACTCGTCGACAAAATCCTCGGTCCAGTCGTTTGCGGCATGGACCTCATAGCTGTCATGGCTCATGATTTTCAAGATTTTGTGTTCCGGGTCAACTTCTCCGAGCTTGTTGATCATGTACAGCATATGTCTTTCGGTCGCTTCGGCGCTGAGATGGTCGATAATCAGACCGTCAGAGTTGGGGCTGGGAACAACCAGGCCCTGATTGGTACCGCGGCAGACGAAGCGCAGGATTGTCCAGTTTCCTTCGGGGGCGTCCCATTGCAGGCGGCCCTTGTCGTTCATTTTGTTGGTCAAGTCTATCACGAGATCAAGCGAGGCGAGTTTTTTCTCCCCAGACTGAGGAAGTGCGAGCACTGAGATGTCGCGGTAGTAGGTTTCATGATCGCAGGGCAGGTCAAGCACGGTATCGATTTTTTTCGGTCCGACTATATCCAGCGATCTGCTTGCGAGCCGCTTGCTCCCGTCTGACTTCTTGACCCAGGCACCCCCGGCGTTCCAACTGCTTGCGGCGTTCATGTTAAGTTCAAGCCCAAGTCTCCCGGCTTCGGTTATAGCATGCTGAATGGACCTTAAGGATTCTTCGCCCAGAAAAGCTGGACCGGCAGGGATGAATTTGTCGCCTTGCCCGTATGCACCGATGTCCCAGATCTCAAATCCCCGAATGCCGAGCGACTTGGCCTCTTCCATTTCGCGGGTCATCTGTCCGTGATCCACCGTGCCGTTCAGCTAGCACCAGAGTACCCCCGGCCTTGCTTCCAGAGGAGGATTTGCAAATGCCTCCGGTGAAATTGCATCGCCTGCTTTAGCACCGAAACTCTGAGCCAGAATAGTATTATTAAATAGCAAAATAAAAACTACCACTGGAAATATTGTTACAAACATCTTCATGATAAATGTCCTTTATCATAACGGTTTGTTTCACCTGCTCACCCTATCATTTTTTGGGAAACCTGATCAAACCTTTAGCCTTAATGATGACTCGTAACAAAGCTGATCTCTGTATTTATTCCAGGCAATGAAACTTAAAAATGCTGTTAATGAATATTTATGCCATTTACAAGTTCGATTATACCAAATGATAAGGTCTTGGTCACAAATTTGGACGTGGAGACCTATAAAATTATCATAATAGCCTCCTATATCAGGTCAATCCGAGCCGAAGTTACTATAGCACCTATAAATTTCAGGGTAAAATTGGCCACTTTTCGGGATTTTTCAAATTTTGTCGAAATCGTAAGTTATTATATACCAAAGACATATCAATTCGTCATTTTGGCTTTTAGAAGTACGCCGGATTGAAGTGCCAGCTTTTTCTGTTTGTTGCCTGTTACCACCTATCATGCTGTCGATCCGTTTATTGCAGCTAGAGTTCATCTAAGCTGCATCCCCGGGGTCTGACTTTTAATAGAGAGGCCAATATTTTAAAACTGTTATTATGCTGGCAGCAATTGGCATAGGCAAATTCGAATTTTCCGGGTTGAGTCATGATCTGCAAAAGGTAGCCATATAATTTTCCGGACAGTGAGTGATCAGATAGAGTATTTCCTTTTGTTTATCCTTTTCGCTCATCAGGTCGATCTCATCGAGAACAAATAGGGGGGACATACTGCATGCTTGCATAACCAATTTTATAACAATGACTTGCATTATCCGCAGCTTTAAATTATTATTACAACCTGATTGCCCATTTGCACATGGTTAACGTAAAACGCAAAATGGCGTTGATTGTTTTCAGGTATCACTTAATATTACGGCTGGAATGATTTTATTCATCAATTGGTTTAATTCTTTATAACGGTCACCATAATATGAGGAGCCGGTTATGAAATCTATTGATCGTCGGGAATTTATCAAAGGTATGGGTTGGACAACGGCGGGATTGGCATTGTCGGGGTGTGGCGGGGTGTTTAGGAAACCAGCGGCTAAGTATCCGAAGCCTAATGTGTTGTTTATATCGCTGGACGATATGAATGACTGGATCGAGCCGTTGGGGGGACACCCGCAGGCACAGACGCCGAACCTGGTGCGGCTGGCGAAGGAAGGGGTTAACTTTACGCATACCTACTGCGCCTCGGCGTCGTGTTTGCCTTCACGGACGGCCCTGCTGACAGGAAGGCATTGTTTTCAAACAGGAGTTTACAGTAATTATCAATATTGGCGGAAGGTGCTGCCGGAGGCGGTGACGCTGCCGCAATATTTCAGGCAACATGGATACTGGGCGGGCGGGGCGGGCAAAATATTTCACAATGATCAACCGGATCCGGAGTCGTGGGATGATTATTTCCCGTCAAAAACCAAGCACATGCCCGGTTATTTATATCCCAAACGGGGCCAGACGGTAAACATGCCAAAGTTTGAGAATATGTACGGGGATTTCGACTGGTCGCCGATTGACATCTCTGACGAAGAAACTGGTGATTTTAAGTCTGTGCAATGGGTGATGAATCAATTGCAGCGAGAACATGAACAACCGTTCTTTTTGGCGTGCGGGATCTATCGGCCTCACTTGCCGTGGTATGTGCCGCAGAAATATTTTGACATGTTTCCCTTGGAATCGGTGGAGTTGCCCAAGGTTATTTTTAACGATCTGGACGATGTTCCCGAGCGAGGTCGGGATATCGCCTATCGATCCGGAAACTATCACAAACATGTGATTGAGGCTGATCAGTGGCGGTCGGCGGTGCAGGGGTATCTGGCGTCGATTGCCTACTCGGACGCCATGCTGGGTAGATTGCTGGATGCCTTAGCGAACAGCCAATATGCCGACAATACGATCGTGGTGGTGTGGTCGGATCATGGGTGGCAACTGGGGGAGAAGGAGCACTGGCGGAAATTCGCCATGTGGGAGAATGTAGCTCGATGCGTGATGATGATGAAAGTACCGGAGGGAGTGGCCGGTTTGCCGGTGGGATCGAAGACGGGCGGGCGTTGTGAGCGGATTACTTCATTACTTGATATTTTTCCCACGTTGGTGGAGTTGTGCCAATTATCTCCTAAAGCTGATTTGTACGGTCACAGTTTAGTGCCCTTGCTGAAAAATCCAAAAGCAGCCTGGGATTTTTCGGCGATTACGACTTACGACTTCAACGAATTTTCCATACGAACCGAAAACTTCAGATATATTCATTATATCGATGACAGCGAAGAGCTTTATGATCACCGCAGGGACCCGGAGGAATGGTATAACCTAGCGTCGGATCCGAAATATCAGGCGATTAAAGCCCGGATGGCGCGTTATATGCCGACCGATCCGTCTCCGGTGGTCGATACGAATTATCCCTTAGCGCCGCATCACATTCCCCCTCTAAAATCAAAAGAAGAATACTTAAAACTGAAAAAGATAAAACATCATGAGTAATGCATAAGTTTAAATTTGGAAACCATTGGGTGAAACTAAAATAAAAGGAATAATCATGTCTGAAAAGTCAAGCCGGCGAGATTTTCTAAAGACTATGGGACTGGCTTCTGTTTCCGCTGCCGCCTTGTCCGGTTGTACGGGAATAAAAAAGCTTTCAAATAGATCTAAAGTATCTAAGCCTAATGTTGTTTTTATTTTGGCGGATGATATGGGTTGGGGTGATGTTGAAGCCTATAATCCTGAATCGTTGATTCCTACCCCAAACATTAACCGTCTGGCCGAGGAAGGTTTACGTTTTACCGATGCTCACTCCTGCGGGGCTTTATGTTCTCCCACTCGTTATGGGATTATGACGGGACGATTTTACTGGAGGAGCCACAAGAAGCATTCACTGGTTATGCCGTATGATCCTCCGGTCATTCCAACGGAACGACTGACTTGGGGGCGACTTATGCAAGAGTGCGGATATGGGATCGCATTTGTAGGCAAATGGCATTTGGGATTGTGGTATCGATCCAAGAAGCTGCCGGGATACCAACGTCAATTTACCATGAATGAAGATGAGATTGATTTTACTAAAACTGTCGCAGGCGGCCCCTGTGATCTGGGCTTCGATTATTTCTTTGGAACTGCCGGTTGCTCCACCAGTGATGCACCCTATTGTTTTATCGAGAACGACTCCTGGGTTGGAATACCGTCGGTTCAATCTTCTGAGGAGTTGCACAAATTGCCCGGTTTTTATCCGGGTTTAATGGCATCTGATTGGGATCTGGAACAAGTGGATGTCAAATTAGCCGAAAAAGCGGTCGGTTTTATCAACAACCATAGAAATAAGAATCCAATTAAGCCATTTTTTCTTTATTATGCATTGTCAGCCCCCCATATTCCCTGGGTCAATCCAGAATTCATTCGCGGCGCCAGTAAGGAAGGTCCACGGGGCGATATGAACGCGCTGGTGGATTGGTGTGTTGGTGAAATCCGCCAAGTATTAGAAGATCAGGGTATTTTGGATGATACGATTTTAATTTTTACCAGTGATAACGGCCCCCGTCGAGGCGCCAATGGTCACAAATCAGCAGGTCCTTTTCGGGGTTATAAAAATTCGGCGTATGAAGGAGGGCATCGGGTGCCGTTTATTATTCGTTGGCCGGGAAAGATAGAGGCCGGAGAGCGTTGCGATACCCCTATCAGTTTGACCGATATGATGGCCACTTTTGCCGACTACCTGTATCATCCCCTACCTGATAATGCAGCCGAAGATAGCATAAATATTTTGCCCACTTTTTTCGATGACGACACTCTGCCGCTACAACGTCCGGCATTGATCGCCGATACTGGCGGCCATGCTTCCGAAATCGGTGACTTTTCTATCCGGCAGGGAAAATGGAAACTCATCGAAAAAAATCTGAAAACATCCGGTTCGCCAAAAACAGCGAATTATGAACTCTATAATATGGAAAAGGATCCCTATGAAACCAAAAACCTGGCTGATGTTCACCCGAAAATTATTGATCAAATGATAAGCCTTTTACAGGTTTGCAAGCAAACTGGTTTGAGGTTTATGAATCATTAGGCACATTTTCTTAAACTCTTGAGCGGATCGGGCGGTTGAGAGCCGATCCGGTCTGATGACCAGACCTGTTGAAATCGAATTTGCGATTATGGTATTATTTACAATGTCGCGTGCAGGAGTACGTATTATGACGTTAAATGGGAAATGCTAACCAGTTCAAAACGTTTGTGTGTAGGTACTGATATCTTTGATTACCTGTGTGCAGGTACAGGAAGTCGGCGACTTAACCATCGATCGCATCTTTTCCCAGCGGAAGTTTGCCATGAAGTCGGCGGGTTCTCTGCGTTGGTTTCCAGAACCATCTTGGCGCAGAACTGACGGATTCGAGGTCCACCGATATATGGGAACTCTTTTTCGATACGGTACACCAGGGCGTTTTCCAGTGTTCTGTCCAATAAAGGCTGTAATCCTTCTATTCAATCAGCATTTTTAAAAACTCATTATAATTGATAAATTTATTCTGAAGGTCGAAGTACAATGGTAGCCGGTTTGGTTGATTGAAGTTTAATCCAGACGATTAAATTGGAAGTCTCAACCATATCCCGATGCCCCTGCCGGAAATTCTTGCCCTGTTTTATCTTCTGGCCGTCGATTTCTAATTCCGCGTCGCTGTATCCCCAATTTTTAATGACCACTGGAATATTATAAATGGGTGAATCTTCACTAGCGGTAAATTCGCATTCCAGAATCATGGCGCCATCGGAATTCTCACAAGTTAATTGATAAGCCCTTTCACTGCGGTCGTAACCCTGGCTGGAAAATCCCTGACTTTTAAGTTTCAGTTCAGGCGCCCGGGCCCAACTTCTGGCTACCACGGTTAGTTCGTCTATGGTCATGTCCGTCATACCATACAGGCCGTTCCACCAGGAGCGGCCGTCTTTTTCATGCACCGGCGGTGAGGATATGGGAAACCCCAGAAAATGCGTGGGACGATCGGCGGCCTGAACGGTCCGGCCGTCACATAACATTTGCCCCACCGGCCAATGGTTGCAGGCCCCGGGTACATCCAGACCCCGGGGACCTAAACGGCGGTCATTGACGTAATTCATCCTGTTACCCGGCTCAAATATAATAAAAGGCTTGTTTTGGGCCTTAAAATTGTACATCTGAATGGTGAGATTATCCGGGAATTTTTTCTTACTGGCTTTTGGGTCTTTCACAAACGAAAGCATTTGGTTTTGGCCTTCAAGGTTGCCCACCCAGGCAAAATCTCTATTGATAACATCACTTTGCAGTTGGCCGGGATGCGTAAAGGGCAGAGATTCCTGAAACTGCCGGGGTCTGCCCAGCGTTCCGGTTTTCCAGGTGGGCTTTCGGACAGCCATTGCGTCCGGGTAGATATAATAATATTCATCCACCCAACAGCCTCTGCCGGTCTTTTCATCTTCCCGCCAGAGGTTATTACTCGAGCTGGTTAGTGCATAGCGCCAATGCACCACGGCGCGGGCGTCGTGACTTTCTATCACGCGAACATGGGAATACCGGCAGCGATAATCCTGCATGTGCTCGAAGCACCCTTCGGCGTCATTAATTCCGTGATCCCAGGCTTCGACGCTTTGATCGGCCATCCACTGGCCTTTTTCGGATACCCAGGCGGGAGAAAATCGACTGCCCCGCCAAAATACCATTCGCGCCGCCGTCGTGTCGAATCGCACCAGTACATCCGGATCCGCATCGACTGCCCAAAGATTATCCCATTCGGGGTAATATTCAAGCTTGCAATAATAGGCCCCGAACCTTCCCGGTCCATTGGGCCCCGACGGCATCAATCGAGGCGGCAGTTCAGGGGCGGCGGTTGGTTTTTGCCCGGCGTAGGCGGTAAGTACCTCCTGATCGGTCAGGGCCCGATCGTAAATTTTTATTTCATCAACGATACCATCCAGCGAAAACCACCACGGCTTGGTTCCATGTTCACGGTGAATATTGGAAGGCTTGACTTTTTCATAATTAGCGCCAATTTTCAGTTCGCTGTCAAAAGCAAATTGCAGAGCACCTTTTACTTCGGTGGTCTGTACCTTTTGGCCGTTTACATAAACCGATAGTCCCCGGGTTGATTCATACGTGCCCGCCACATGTATCCATTTTCCCATCGGTACATCAAAGTCACCTGAAGTGCATATATGCCACTGACCATTAACCGCCAACTGCAGACTGACCTCACCTCGCGGACCTAACGCGAAATAATACCCCGCTTTTTGCTCCTGGTTCTGGCAGATAATCGGGCACCAGTTCCAGGGATAGGCCCCCTGGGCTACCCAAGCTTCCAGGGTGAATTCATTGGTCAATTTGGGAGCCTTTTCCGCTTCTCGATTTATACAGGTGGTATAGCCATCAAATCTAAGCGCCCTGCCGACTACTCCGCCAACCGGCGTGAATGTACCTTCGATGACATCTTCTATTTGCCCGGCTCTATCAAGAACGGTTTTTTGGACGTCTTGATCGAAATTCCACCATGCCACTAAACTGTCTGCTGCCCTGGCATCATTAGAGATAAACGAAAAAGTCACTGTTAAAATATTCACAACTATCAAATTTTTCATAGCTAACATCCTTTACAGTTACCGCTCGACAATATCTTCTATATCTAAAATGAAAACACTTCTTCCATGAGTACCGATCACCAGATCGTTTTCCCGCGGCTGGATGGCGATATCATGCACCGGCGTGGTGGGCAAATTATTACACAGCGAATGCCATTTCTTCCCTCTATCCAGAGAAATGTAAATCCCCAACTCCGTACCCACATATAATATATTCTTATCTCGGTGATCTTCTCGAATTATATTGACCGACTCCATAGGCAAGTTGGAGGCGATAGGTTCCCAGGTCTTGCCGAAATCCGATGACATATACAAATAAACGCTAAAATCATCATCGCGATAACCGGTCAGGGAAACATAAACCGTTCCGATCTCATGCTGAGACGCCACTACTCGACTGACCCATTTATCGGGTAATCCATTCTTAATCATAGTCCAATCCTGGCCGTCATTTTGGGTCACTTGCACATTACCGTCATCGGTGCCCACATATAAAAATCCCTCCTGCAGTGGTGATTCGGAAATAGTTGTAATAGTCCCATAGGGAACGTTACCCTGTTTTTCCGGTCCGGGCTCCGTCGTTAAATCACCGCTGATACACGTCCAACTGTCGCCTTGATCCTGTGACTTGAAAAGCTTATTAGCACCATAATAAAGTGTAGAAGGATTGTAATGGGAAATAAAGAACGGTGTCATCCAGTTACGACGTAAAGCAGTATCTCCTCTCTCCGCCCGTGGTCGAATCCCTTTGGTTTCCCCGGTCTTCATGTTTTTGCGTCTCAGATCACCGAATTGATGTTCATAATAGATGGTATTGGGATCGGTGGGATCAGGATAAGTAAAGTAAGAATCCCCGCCGCCCCAGCGATCAATATAAACGTGCTGCCAGGGATCTTCACCACCCTGGCTCAACTCATACGTACTCGGCCCGAAAAGAGCTGCATCATCCTGGGTGCCGCCGTAGATATTATAAGGCTCAGCCATATCCACTGAAATGGCATAGAATTCACCTATGGGTAGATTATTAATATGCAGCCAGCTTTGACAGCAATCTTCGGTCAGATAAAGTCCGCCGTCATTTCCCATCAGAATCCGGTCCGGATCCTCCGGATCGATCCACCATTCATGGGTATCCAGATGCAGCACCTGCGAACCATGGTGCAGCATGTGAGTAACCTCCCCTTCAATTTTCGTAAACGTCCGCCCGCCGTCCTGAGAAACAAAAGAATTAGAACCCGGCAGATAAACATCATTTTCATTATCCGGTGACACATTTATCAAGCAAAAATCATAGCCCGAGGATATGTTCTGTTGATTTACCTTGACAAAAGACTCTCCCCCATCCTCCGACTTGTAAACACCCCCCTCAGTTCCTGATGCCGCATGTCGGGCATATACCACCTGTGGATTTGACGGCGCCACATCCAGGTCTATCCGTCCCACATTTTCACCAACCGGAAATCCGTTGGTTAACTTCTTCCAGTTCTTGCCCGCATCGGTGGTTTTATAAATGCCACTGCCCGGTCCGGTTGAGGTATGATTCCACGCTTTTCGGCTCCTCTGCCAGGTGGCGGCGTATAGGATTTTACTATCAGATGGGTCCATCACCAGGTCAATGGCGCCGGTCTTTTCATCAATGTAAAGACACCTTTGCCAGGTCTTGCCCCCGTCGTTAGTCTTAAATACCCCTCGCTCTTCGTTATAGGTATAAAGATGACCTATCACCGCTACATAGACGACGTCCGGATTATCCGGATTAATTATAACTTTGGCGATATGATGACTGTCATGCAGCCCCATATTCCGCCAGGTTTTGCCGGCATCGGTCGATTTGAATACCCCCGTGCCCGCAAAGGAACTGCGCGCCATCAAAACCTCACCCGTACCCACCCACACAATTTCGGGATTTGTTTTGGCAACAGCTATATCGCCGATAGTGAAAGTCGATTCATTTTCAAATATCGCCTGCCACGTTTTACCTTTATCGGTCGTCTTCCAGACATTCCCCGCCCCTACACCTACATAAATTGTATCCGGCTTGCCCGCTGGTACCGCAATCGCCTCGATCCTACCCCCCTGAAACCTCGGACCCGCTGCCCGCCACTGAAGATCCTTAAAAATTGATTCGTTCTTTAGCTTAACATGGTGATCCCAGGCCTTCATACGCTCCCTGGCAGTAGTGGGACTTTGGGAAATATCTGGCCGAATATCCTGAGATAAACCTATACAATTAAAAATAACTATACTCAACAAAACACAAATTAATAATCTATCCATAATCATCGCACAATCTCCAAAATACTTTTACCTGACTTGTTCTTGTCTATGGCAGTACACTGCTGTGCCGGCTGACGATAAGGATGTAGATACAAAGTAATACTTGCCGGATCCCAAAGTAAGCACCGCATCTTTTCCTTCAATTCTTAGGGCACGAATTCCTTGAGCCTGAGCGGCTGGTTTACGTTCCTTTGATCCTTCCAGGATCGCCTCTATGTCCTGAGAAGGAATATACAAAGTTGCAGTCGTGTTGACCGGAATCTGGATCTCAAGATGGATAGTATTATTTTGACGGGACCAATTAGAGACAATCAGCCCCCGTATGGATTTGTAAGAAGACTTCACCCATTGGAGATCCTCGATAAACTGAGGCCTGATAATAATTTGATCGAAACCAACGGCGGCCGGATGAGGCTGAATCCCACCGAGCCAATTATAAAACCATTGACTGACGGAGCCGAACATCGGATGGTTGTGCGAGAAAGTATTTTCACTTAATGCCCAGTGCTCCCACAAAGTAGTGGCGCCATTTTCAAGCATATAGCCCCAGCCAGGAAAAGTTTTTTGGTTTATGATATCATAGGCGACGTCGGCATAACCTTCCTGAGCGAGAACATCGAGCATAAACTTGGTGCCGAAGATACCAGTGGATAAATGTCCATCGTGTTTGTTGCGAATGTCGTTCAGGAGGTATTCCAGAGCTGCTTTTTTTTCCTCAGCAGGCGCCAAATCCAAATACAGAGCAAAAGACTGGCTGGCCTGGGTGCCGGGGGCAAAAATTCCAGCCCCTTTTGCTAAGAACCTTTCCAGGTAAGCATTTTTGATTTCTTCAGACAAATCCTGATACTTCCGGGCTTGTTGGTCGCGCCCTAAAATCTGGGCCATTTGGGAAAGCATCCGAGCGCTGAGGCAGTATAAAGGAGTGACCATGGATTGAGAGGGGGCTTTTTCCAGGCCTTCATGGTCGCTTAAGCCGCTTTTATTGATGTGGTCCGGATTTTGGCCGGCGACCAGATCGAACCATCGTTTCGAGGTTTCATATTGCTGCTCGATAATTCGTTTATCGCCGTAGAACTGGTAAAGCTGCAATTGATAATGCAGATGAGTCATGGCCCAGGCCACCCCGCAATATTGAATCCCCACATAGGGCGCCGTGTCTGTCAACATGCCATCGTTACGGGCGCTGTCATGGAAGTCCCAAACCGTTTTAGCGTAAAAGTTGGCCATATCAAAATTGAGAACAAACGAGCCGCTCGAGACAACCGGATCTCCGCCGTAACCAAAGCGTTCCCGATGCGGACAATCCGAATGAACGCTGAACAGGTTGCTGAGAAACGTCCATTCGCACATCGATTGAATCTCGTTAAACATATCGTTGGAGCAGGAAAATATCCCCACCGGCTCCACGGCGGAATTCAAACGCAAACCTTCGATCATATCCAGAGTGGGTTTTACGGGGAGCCCGGTTACTTCCACATAACGAAAGGCATGAAAAGTAAAACTTGGGGTATAGATTTCAGTACCGTTTCCTTTGGCAATGTAAGTGTCGCTTTGCCAGGCGACGGCCGGCGGCATCGGATCACCGACATTGATCAAATTACCCTGTTCATCGGTGGGCCTGCCCTTTATTTGCCCACAGACGCTGGTCAGAGGATTAAGGGTGCCGTCTTTATTGAGTAGTTCACCATAACGCAGGATAATTTTGGTGCCGGCAGGAACATTAAATTTGCAGCGGGCCCAGCCGCTAAAATTCTGTCCCATATCGAAAATATATATCTCGTCTTTGGGTTCGCTAATTTTTACCGGTCTCAATATTTTGGTCATTTTGATAGGCGGCAGAGGCTGAGCTTGCAGCTTGCCGACTGGTTCGGTGGCAAGTTTAGCATTTGACCAATTTTTATCGTTGAAGCCCGGGCGATCCCATCCAGATATTTCCTTGCGAGCGTCATAGACTTCACCCAGGTAGATGTTGTTGCGAAGTATGGGACCTGGCGCGACCTTCCAGTTTTGATCGCTTACGATCGATGTTTCCGAGCCATCCTCATAAATGATATTAAGTTGAGCGATGAATCGGGGACGACCAACGGTGAGGTGTTCGCGTAAATTCAACCTTCCCCACATTTTCATCGGTAAAGGATTGTACCAGCCATTACCTAATGTTACTCCGAGGCAATTGTCGTCATCATGGAGGTGATCAGTTACATCAAAAGTGCTGTAAAACACCCGTTTGGAATAGACTGTCCAGCCGGGATCCAACAGATGATCCCCCACACGCCGGCCGTTGAGATAAGCTTCATAATAGCCTAAACCGGTAATATACAACCGTGCCCGTCGCACTGGTTTGGATAGTTCAAATTCCCAGCGAAATAAGGGCGCCGGATCTTCCAGGTAAAAATCTTCATCCTTTTCGGGATTTTTTTTGCCGTCGTTGATCCATTGGGCAAGCCAGTCGTTTTCATCGAGCAGGGCCATCTCCCACCAGGCCGGGTCGCTCCAATCTGAAGCTCTATCATCTCTATCCCAAACTTGCACCTTCCAGGTATAACGTTGGCCGGAGTGGAGCGGTTTACCCTGGTAAACAATGTGAATCGTCTGGTTTGACTTGACCTTACCGGTGTCCCAGTAAATCACTTGGTTTTGCAGGATATTTTCATCGATACCCGATACCTGAATTCGATAGGCTGTTTGATTTTGATCGCGAAGATCCGATGCCAAATTCCAGCTCAACCGTGGTTTTTCGACGTCAATACCGAGCGGATTTGTCTGATACTCACATTGCAGATTAGTAGGTGTTATGGCACCGCTTTGGGCTAATATGGAAGGCGGGAAGGTTATGCATAAAACTAAAAGGGTTAATAAAAATCGATGAATCACGGCAGTATCCTCTTGGTTATTATTATCGCTTATAACACTGGTTAAGAATTTCACTGATATCATCCTGGCTGGGAATCCGGGGATTGTTCTTATAATCCGGCAACACCAAAGATGCTTTTGCGAGTTCAGGTAATTCGTCCTGAGGTACTTTCAGTGATTCCAAACTCAACCACAGGTTTATTTTCTTAAGAAATATTTCCATTTCCACACCCGCTTGGCGGGCTGCATGGTCGTCGGATACCTTTACCAGTTCAGGATTGAATAATCGGGCTAAAAAAGCGAAATGAGGGATGGCCGAAGGGCTGGTAAACCGTACAAATTCGGGGTAAGTAACGGCCAAGGATTGACCATGAGCAATATGGGGGAACAGGCCGCTCATAGCCATGCCTATCCCATGAGGCATAGTGACGCCGGCGTTGGCGATGCACAAACCGGCGAGGGTGTCGGCCCAGGCCAAGGCGGCGCGGGCATCACGATTTGATCCATCTTCTACCGCCAAAGGTAAATTTTTCACAATTAGTCTCAGGGCTTGTTCGGCAAGCAATGTAGTGTAAGGAGTGGCGTTGCAATGAATATAGCTTTCAAAGGCATGAGTAAAGGCATCAAAACCGGTGGCGGCGGTAATATGTTCAGGAACGGTCAGCATTAATTCGGGATCGATAATAGCAACTTTGGGGAAAATTACGGGATTATACAAAGCGGACTTGCATCTTTCAGCGGGATTTGTAACTACCCCCACCTGGGTTACGTGCGAGCCGGTGCCGGAGGTGGTGGTAACGGCAATAACGGGCAGGGTTTTCTCGGTAGGTGCCTGATCGCGGAAAAAAAGGTAATCCCAACAGGTGCCGGGGTGGGTAGCTTCGACGGCGATGGCTTTGGCGGCGTCCATCGAAGAGCCTCCCCCAAAACCCAAAATGACATCCGCCTGATGGGATCGGGCCATTTCCGCTCCGGCAGTGACACAATCAGTCGTCGGATTGGGTATAATACCGTCAAAATGCGCGGCCATTACACTAGTCGATTGCATACCTTGTTTTATTCTATCATATAATATGCTGCGCGAAGATCCAGTCGAGCCGGTTACCAACAGGCAGCGTTTGCCATACTTCGATACAGCTTCAGGGATTTCCCTGCAGCGCCCCCAGCCAAACCTGATATCCGTCGGCTGAAAATAATTAAAGTTCTGCATAATAGTCCTCTAAGAAATTTTTTTGCTTTAAATTAAAAATACTTTAGATGATCCGGTATATTTGGCGTAGCGCCGGTTTGGGTACACACATAGCCGGCGATGCGATTGGCATATTCGTTAATTTGATCGAGAGTTTTACCCCGCAGCAAGGCTAATGCCAACGTTGCCGAGAAAGCATCACCGGCGCCCACGGTATCTACCGTTTCAACAGAAAAACCCGGATGTTCCGAGCGTTCATTCTCGGTTAAGAGTAAGCTGCCTTGATCTCCCCGGGTTAAGGCGATTAAGCGTAAATCATAGCTCTCTAACATTTGCGTTAAGACATCAGGTTCCGATCCAGATAAATTCAAAAGCTCTGTTAATTTAATTAATTCTTCTTTATTCAACTTTAAAACATCCGACAATGCCAGCATTTGTTGAAACATGTCAACAGTATAATAGGATTGCCTAATATTGATATCAAATATTTTCAGGCATGACGTGTTTGTGTGTTGGAGGAACAGTCCGATAGTATCACGGGAAACAAGCGAACGTTGGGCCAGGCTGCCGAAACAAACCACCTGAGCCTGAGCCGCCAGATCGAACAAACCGTCATAGGCACTGATGAAATCCCACGCTACGTTTTCATTAATCGTGTAATCCGGCAGGCCTTTTTGATCAAGTTTCACCGAAACCGTTCCTGTAGGATGATCTGGGTCTATAGTAATGTATCCAGTATTTAGATTCATCCCTTTTAGTTGTTGGATGATCTCTTGACCTAGGACATCCGGGCCCACGGCGCTGACAGTAGTACCGACTCCTCCCAAGGCTTGAGCATGAAAGGCGAAATTTGCCGGTGCGCCGCCCAGCCGCCGCCCGCTAGGCAGCATATCCCAGAGCACTTCGCCGATTCCTATCATCCGGTATTTGTTGTCGGTTTGAGACATGAACCTTCAATATTTGTTAAAAAGTTATAGATCAATCATAACTTTCATCACCTTGTCGCCCTGTTGGTCAATAAACCGGTAAGCATCCAGATATTGCTCAAACGGAAAGTGCCGGGTGATGAGCGGTTCGGTGATGACTTTACCGGAAGCGATTAATTCAGCGGCTTCCAGGTAATCTTTATGCTTATACATCATGGTCCCGATCAGACTGATTTCATGTTCTCCGACCACGGCCATGTCAACACGGGGTTTTTCCTCAAACACCCCCACCACCACGATTGTGCCTCCTTTTTCAATATTTTCGATAGCACCGGTCAGGGTGTTTTGCGCTCCAGCCGCCTCAAAAGCCACCTGAAAACCTTCATCGCCGAACACCATTTGAACCGCATCTTTTAATTTTTCCTTATTAGCATTTGATGTATTTTCAATCCCGCACTGCCGGGCGATTTCCAGTCGGTAATCACTCAGGTCGGTGATGAGAATTTTATTAGCGCCGTGACTGCGGGTAACCTGGGCGATTAGATTTCCGATAGTGCCGGCGCCCAGCACCACCACATTTTTTCCCTTCAGATCTCCCTCTCGTGCAGTAGAATGAGCACCCACGGCGGTCGGTTCGATCAAAGCAGCCTGTTCTAGGGTGACGGAATCAGCGACAGGAACGATTCTGTCAATGGGTACAAGGAATGCTTCCTGAGCACAGCCTGGAGCCTGGAAACCCTGAACGCGTAAACTCTCACATACGTTGTAATCACCGCGCCGACACGGGCCGCACTCACCGCAGACCAACTGCGGCCGGGCGGTTGCCAGTGAACCGTTTTTAATTTTTTTTACGTTTTTTCCCACCTGCGCTACTATGCCGCAATATTCATGCCCCTGCACCACCGGATAAGAGGTAAAAGGATGTTTGCCGTGATACACATGAATATCGCTGCCGCAAATCCCAATATGTTTGATCTCCAATAAAATTTCATCCGGACCCGGCGCCGGAAGAGGGACATCCCGAAACTCAATTTTACCCGGTTCGGTCATAACAGCTTGTCGCATTTTTTAATTTTCCTAAAACCTATAATTAAAAAGTGAATTAACGCAAGAAAAAGTATAACACGCACATAATAATGAATAGTACTAAGGCCCAAATCCGCGGATTCTTCACCCCGGAAATTTTACTTTCTGTGAGGGCCTTTAAGGGATGATCCCAGCAGACATTTTCGAGTTTTTCTGAAGCGAGCGCCGGCGCCATCAAACTGGTTATTACGTATATTATGATGCACATAGCGCATAGTATCGGTCCGACCAGCATAAAGGGTATGCCAATCCCTTGAACAGGATCAGTCACCAGGCCGGCAAATCCTTCCCGAGGATTATCCAGCAGAGATTTACCAATGACCGGCATGTCCATCACAAAATATATTAAACCCACCGAACAGCCAATGGCGAAGGTTGCCAGGGCGGCTTTGTTAGTGCCGCGGCGCCAGAAAACACCTAGCAGAAAAACGGTTGTAACCGCCGGGGCAAAGATCATGGGGATTTTATTGATGGCCTCAAAAATGGTGCCGAACTGATCGCCCTGAGTGGACCAGAGCATAGCCAGAACCATCACCACACCGGCGCTGACTCTGCCGATAGAGACCTGCTTGGCATCGGTGATATCCGGCTTGATTCGTTTAATCACATCGACCGAGATCAAGGTGGCGCAACTGTTGAGAGCGGCAGCGATGGTGCTCATCAAGGCGGCTAATAGTCCCGCTGCCAGCAGACCTTTGATTCCCTGGGGCACCAAAATATTAATCATAGACGCCAGGGTTAAATTATAATCCAGTTGACCATTATCCAGCATGGGTAAGGTGATATATCCATTTTTATACATCAAATAGCCGATGACGCCCGGAAAAACCATTAAGAACACCGGTAGAATTTTAAGAAAGCCGGCAAATAACGGTCCCAACTGGGCGTGTTGCAGGCCTTTGGCGCCCAGCACCCGCTGGACGATCGTTTGATCGGAGCACCAATACCAGATACCCAGTACCGGATAACCCAGCAGAACTGCTAACCAGGAATATTCATTTAAAAATCCCTGTTCGTTTCTGATCGAATGAATCATACTCATCTGATCGGTTTTAAGTTGGGAGCTAAAATCGGAAATGTTTTCCACACCGCACTGGGGCAGGTAATTTATTCCCAATGCCGTTACCAGAACGGCTCCACCCAGTAGTAGAAATGTCTGAATGGTTTCGGTTACCACCACGGCTTTTAGACCACCCAGGATGGTATAAACCACTGTTACCGCGGAAATTATCAGAATCGACCACAAAACATTCACCCCCAAAAAACTTTCGAACAGTTTGGCCCCGGCAAATAAACTGATGCCGATATGAATCAAAAGTGCCCCAAAAATCGCCACAAACGCCAGGCAAGTTCGGGCGTGAGTACTGTAGCGTTTTTCCAGGTACTCCGGCAGGGTGGAGATGCGGCTCTTAAAATAAAAGGGAGCAAAAACCAGTCCTAAGATAATCAGGCAGAAAGACGCCATCCATTCAAAATTGCCCATCACCATCCCCACATCGGCCCCTGCTGCGGCTAAACCCACCAGGTGGATCGTCGAAATATTGGAGGCAAAAAGCGCCGCCCCGATGCTGAACCATCCCAGTGATTTGCCCGCCAGGAAATATTGCTGGCTGGTAGCATGTCGACGATAGCCGACCCATATTCCAATCAGCATAATCCCAATCAGGTAGGCGATGATTACCGTCAAGTCAAAAGTAGAGATGGCCATTTCCGCTAACATAATTTATTTCGTTCCTTTCAAATTATTTCCCGCTCTGTTTAAAGTGATTTTCACCGGTTTGGTAGATTCGTGTTTAATCCACACAATCAAAGCGGTGTCCTCCAGACCGGCGCGATGGCCCACGCGAAAGTTTTTGCCCTGATTGATTATGTTACCATTCAGTTTCAACACCGCTCCCCCATCTCCCCAGCCATTGATAACCAAGGCAATATTATAAATGGGATTAGCAGCACTGGCTACAATTTCGCAGGTTAAGTCACCGGGTTTGTTTTTATTGCTGGTGTCAAAAATGTAAGCCCGTTCGGCCGCTTCGTAACCAAGAAAGTTATAATCACCGGCTGCTACTTTAATTTCCGGGGGATTCGACCATGACCGTGCTAAAGGAACCAGACGCTCGGCACTTTCATTCGTCATACCCATCAATTGAATTTTTGTCATGGAAGTTTCTGTCTGGCGGTATGGGCCCCAGTAAATGTGCGTCAGCGAGGCATGGGATGCCAGGTCGTCGGCCATAGCGTAACGGCCGTCCGAGGGTTTCGGTGCTGTGGGCCAATGGTTCCACCAGGGAAACACGCACACATCACGACGAATTTCACCGGCATAAATATCAAATGAAGGATCATCTTGAGGCCGCACCAAAGTAAAGGTTTTATATTCGGATTGGGTATTTATTAATTGAATATTAGCTCCTTTCGGCTGGCGCGGTCTTCGGGTCGGAGTACGATCCGCCCAAGAATAGGTATAAGTCTCACCCTGTATGTTGGCCAGCGTCAGGGCCTCCAGATCCAACACCTCATCCGGCCGCTGTCCCGGACCCAAAACGACAATACTTTCGTGCCATTCGTGAGGCGCTGTCGGTTGAGCACTCTGCAAAGTAACTGCCCTCACGCCAATCATATCCCGATAGATGGTAAATACTTCGTCGGCCCAATCACCCCACCCGGTATTCTCATCGATCAAGGCAAAGTTATACCAGTTGTCCACCAGAGCATAACGCCAGTGAACCACCACCCGGGCGTCATTACTTTCGATAATCCGCACATGACTGTGTCGGCACTGTTTGTCGGACATCGGTTCGCAGCAGCCTTTATCGTTCCAGGTTTCTAAAAAACCATTGTCAAAGCAAATTCCATTCTCGGTGACCCAATGGGGCACATAACTGGTCCCCCGCCAGAAAACAAATCGGCACGCTGACTCGTCAAAACGTACAATCACGTCGGCATGGTCGGCCACTCGCCACGGCGCATCCCAACCTTCATAATATTTCAATGTGGTGTAGTAGGCACCGAATTTTCCCGGACCGGGCGGACCGAATGGCAAGGGCCGCAGGGGAAGATCAGGTTTTTCCGTCGGTTGAAATCGGGCGAACTCGGCGGCAATATCCCCGGAATCAAGACTTCGGTTAAACAACTTCAGCTCATCGATAATCCCATCGAAAAAAGTATATACATCCGCCGTAGCGTGAGGACGTATGGTCCCGTCCGGTTTTCTCATGATGCTGTGTTTTCCAATCAGCAGGTCTGATCCTTTAGCGGGGATAAATTCACCCTGGATTTTTTTTGAAGCAATTGTTTTTCCATCAGCATACAGGGTGATTTCGTCCCGACCGTTATAAATTCCCGCCAGGTGTGTCCACTTACGCAGGGGGATCATCTCGTCAGATTGAACCGCCTGCCATTCGCTACCGGCAAAGAGTTTAAATCCCACCCGGCCTCGAGCATTCACTCCTAAAAAGAAACCAGAATTCGACGGTTTACCCTGCATTACTATCGGGCACCAGTGAGTCGGATACGCACCCAGGGCAAACCAGCCCTCGACGCTGAACGCGCCTTTGATAGTCGGCGCTTCTTTACCCGGGCGTAGTACGTAACTGGTAAAACCATCCAGCTTGATAGCTTTACCTGATACACCATCTACGCTCCGGAAGTAGGTCCCTTTAATTACATCTCTTTGGCCCGATGCCTTATCAAAAACACTTTTGTCGGTGATTTGATCAAATTTCCACCAGGCAGCGGGATTTTCCTGAAAAGCGTAAGCAGCATTAACAGACAAAAGAGAAAACAACCAAATAACTGCCAAGTAAATATTTTTTTTCATTTTCAATTATCCTTGCTAATTTGAATTTCCAGTGTTATTTCCTGTCGGGCAGGCAGAGAGATGCTGCGCCTGTTTTTTTTATAGGCTGATCGGATAGAAACATTGCCTTTTTGTACTGAGATCTCTGTAATCTCTGTCGTCGTTTCAATTATGATAGACTGACTCTTTGTCGATAGAAGGCTTACCTGGATACGGTTTTGGTTCCAATGGAGACGTTTGATTTCGATCTGGCCACGGCAGAGCACTCCTTTGATAGTTCCGGTGGGCCAGGCCGCCGGCAGCGCCGGCAACAGTTGGATCCTGCCCGGCTCTGATGCTACCAGCATCTTGATAATTACTGACGGCATACCGCCACTGATGTCCATGTTGAACAGCGTTTTATGATTGTGCATGGATGCCAGGTTATTAAGCCAATAGCGATTAACCAGGTTGATCAGGCATTGGTAGGCCAGTTCATTTTCTCCCAGACTGGCAGCGGCTTGACCGATTTGAACCACTCCAAACGACATAAATCCGGAACGGTTATTCTTCCAATGTCGCTCTAGTTTGATTTCAATCACTCGCTTGAATGCTTCCTGAAGTTTAGGATCATTCACAATTTCTTCGGGCATACCGTCAAACAAGGCATAGAGATGTGAGGAGTGCCGATGACTGTGTCGATCTTCTAGTTTAGGTGTCAACCATTCTTTAATAGCACCATCTTCATTAATCATGTACTCCGGCATCTTTTCCAGCATCCCCTGCCAAACTGATATCTTATCTCGATTAACACCCAATTCTTTAGAAGCGGTTATTAGATTTCCCAATAATTCCTTTGCCGCAGCAACATCCATAGTGGCATTAAATGAACCCTGAGAATTCGTGTTGCCGGGCGTGTTTTCCGGAGATTGGGTCGGCGAGAATACATACTTACCATCCGGTCCTTCATATAAATAGTCTTCAAAAAACACCGCCGCTTTTTCCATAAACGGTAGGGCGTGTTCGACCAAAAATTCCTGGTCGCCGGTGTAGAGATAATAGTCATAGAAAAAATGTGCCGCCCACGCTGCTCCGCCCACCCAGAAAGCGCCGGCAAAGCTTGGGGCAAAGGCATTATTAAATCCGTGAGTCGACGACCGGGAAGGCAGAACCACTCCCCGAGCCCCAAAAATTCGTTGAGCATTTAACTCAAGATAGGGAACAATCGATTCAATATAGGAAGTGTAAGCTAACATTAATTCGGGTGTATTACCCATTAGCATACTGGCGATCGCTGAAGGTACATTACCGTTGTGGGTGTAATCGCTGGCCCAATCGGGGACATAGGTTCCCGCCCAGACACCCTGCAGGACGGGGGGAAGCTCTCCTGTGCAAGAAATAATGTTGTAGCGGCCTGCGTCGAATTCTTTTTCAATTAAAGCCTTGTTGAGCCGTTCATTACTCGTCTTAGCCAATAATTCTTCATTAGTAAGATTGTGATCCGGCCCACCACCCAGGTCCAATCTCATCCGGTTAAAAAGCTCCCCGTGCACGCGCGCATGTCGCCTGAGCAACCTTCCGTAATCGGCAGTTAATTCGGCTAGGGCATTTTTTGTTTCCTCGATTCGCGACCGATCCGGATCGTAAATCATCTTGATATCTATCAGGACCAGCACCTGATCCGTTCCGGTAACGACCAAAGTATCTTTTTGAGGAGTTGCTGTACCATTCTTCAGGATGACACGAGCCACTCCTTCTAGTCCGTGGATACTTCCGGGGTACGCCTGGGCAAAACTGTTTTTGAATATTAAGGCTGATTTTTCAGCTGTGATTTCCAAATCGGTGATGTTCCTCTCGAAAGTTCTACGTGAAGATTCTACTTTCCTGGAATCCAGTTTATCGCTGGGTTCCCTTGGTTTAAGTTTCAGCCGGCAATTCACCTCGCCCCTTCCCGGACCTCTTATCAAAAGCACTGCTACCCCATCTGCCCGGGAAACAAATAACTTACGCTCGAATACTCCACGACTGTCGGCCCAATGAACGGTAGCTTCACCGGTCTGAAAATCCATCGATCGCGTGTAATCGGAAATATCCGGTTCGGAGTCCATTTTAATACTTAAGTCAAAAGCCGGCACGAACGGATCAGGATACATAAAGCCGGATTGTTCAGACAGTTCAAAAGTCAATTCGGTCGCCTGCTTGTAGAGCCCTCGGTCGATAAGCCGGCGAATCTCAAACAAACGCGGTGCAGTATTGGGCGGCATCAACGGAGGCCCCTTCGGCAGGAACAATCGTTCATGGGTAAATATGATCGTCTCATCCAGAGGACGACTCAGCACGTTGGCGCCGATCGTGCCGTTACCCGAGATCAATCCCTGCTCCCAGGTTTCTGCGGGTTGAGAACTTATGAAACCTCGTTCGGGCACCCGCAGTTGCTCGGAGGCCGCCAAGAAATCAGCAGACATAACAAAAGTTAGTAAACCCATCACATAAAATAAATAAATGTAATTTTTCATGACAATTCGATACCTCCTGAAAATAAAAAACTGACAATATTATATTCTGCTACCTTTAGCATAATTATTTCCAATTCCAAGTCGGTCCTTCAACTTGGATTTCGGCCCAGATTCTTTTCATATCGGTGGTCATAGTTTGTAGGCACTGAGGTTCTTGTGTAGATAAGTCGATGTTTTGAGCTAGATTGTCACGGAGGTTGTACAGTTCAAATTTTTCAAGCCGTGTGGTTTTAACCCACTCCATGTGGGATTGTTGACGCTGTTTTGGGCTAAACCATCCAATGATCACATAATCGCCGTTGCGTAAGGCCATGTGAGGAATATAATAATATTCCAGTGGGAACATCCAGCATGCGGAAATTTTTCGACTGATCTTTTTACCAGTGAACGCCGGCACAAAACTGGCGCCATCAATGACTCGATCTGTGGGCAAAAAAGCGCCGGCTAATTCGCACAAAGAGGGTAGAAAATCCGTGCCATTAATTAATTCATCACAGGTGGTATTGGGTTTAATATGTTCTGGCCAGCGGGCGATACCGGGGATACGGTGGCCCCCCTCATAGGAGTATCGTTTCATGCCGCGGAGAGGTCCGGGAGTGCCGAAGCAGCGATCACGGATAGGATCAGTCCACCGTCCTCCCGATTCTTCAAGTGTAACCGGTGTTTCTGGTCCATTGTCACTGGTAAAGAAGACCAGGGTGTTGTCTTTATAGCCCATCTGGTCGATGGAATTTATCATATGTCCGAAGGCTTGGTCCAATTGGGTTACTGTACCGTAATAATATTTTTTCTGATCGGAAATATTACGTTCTGAGCGTTGAATCTGGCCGTAGGCAATGGTATTTTCAAGGCGATTGACCTTTTCGTTGTCATACATTTGAGCGTACTTTTCGGGCGGCTGGATGGGAGTATGTGGCTCATGGGAGCACACCAGCAAAAAAAACGGTTTATCTATATCGGGACGGTTCTTAAGCCAATCCAGAGCTTCACGGACAATGACGTCGCAATACCAACCTTCTACGGGTCCGACATCTTGGCCGTTGCGGATGAATTTTTCGGGATTTTGCGGCCCATCGAAAGCATTAACCTGAGTGGCGAACCAGTGATCAAAGCCATGATCGGCGGGATTAGGCTGGCCCAGCTTTGGGTTATTAATATTCGTCAGGTGCCATTTGCCGACGAAACAGGTGGTATAGCCCTGATTTTTCAGCAGTGACGCAATGGTGATTTCCTCGCGACGCAGATGAATATCACCACGGCCCAGAATCTGGTAAAAACCGATTCTAAAGGGAGTGCGACCAGTTAGTAATGAGGCCCGGGAGGGTGAGCAAACGGTGCCGGCGGCGTGACAATCCGTGAAACGCATTCCTTCGCGGGAGAAATTATCCAGATTTGATGTTTGGATTATGGGATTGCCATAGCACCCCAGATCACCGTAACCGAGATCATCCGCCAAAAAGATGATGAAATTGGGTGGTTTTTTGACCCCGGGCCGGGTGATGGTCTTGATACATCCCGGCAATGCCAGTGACGTCGCACCCCAAGCCAAAAAATGCAAAAAATCACGTCGCGAACTCGGCTTTTCCATAAAATTTTACCTGCTTTTTTGGAGTGGCATATTTATATGAACTACGCCAACATAAATCCTATGACAACCGTTTCACATACACATAATACGCTACCCGGGATTCACCCATGTCATTGGTAAACAAAGCCTGCAGGTGTGTCTTGCCTGCCCGCAGAGGAACCTGAAAGGAAACAGCGACGGCATCGGGGGGTATTGGCTGGCTGATGTCAACATCAGATATTATGAGTCGAGCTTCACTTGCTTCAATGGCTTTGCCCGAGGGAAAGAAGCTTTGAACATCCGGATGGCTTTTAACCGGGATAGCAGCACTGGTTATAGGCAGGTTCACCTCTGTCGGCCATCGGCGGAAGGCAAATTCATACCTGCCGTCCCGTTCGATTTCCACCGCCCAAAATCCTTTACCGACCGCGCCTCGCATTACTTGCAGCTGGGACCAGCTAGCACCTGAGCCATGAAGATCATGCTGAGTAAGGCATACCGGATTTTCACGGTCAGAGCCAATAATGATATCACAGTATTCATGAAATTGTTCGGATATATCCTCCCACCATTCTTCATAGGCTTGGATCAATTTTTCAACCACCCCTGGATACTCGCCGGCCCGGTCGGTTTTTTGGCCGGGATCATTTCTGATATCATATAATTCCTTGCCGACCATCCTCCACCGCTCGGTCAGTACGGCGTAATCCTTCCATTTACGCGGATTATCAATCCGTTGATTGTGTACAAAACAAGTGCGATCAGGCCAACTGGTTGAACGACTTAACAGCAGGGCGGCCAAACTGGTGCCGTCGAAATGAATCCCTCGGGATTCAGGAAGATTACACATCTCAATCAGCGTAGGAAGTATATCCATATGCGTGGTGAGCTTATCAACATCCCTTCCCCCCTGTAGTTCACCTTTGGGCCAACGTATGAAACAGGGTACCCGGTGCCCTCCTTCGTAAACACTAATTTTACGGCCTCGCATACCGGCATTAAAGCTGTTATTAAATTGCCGCCCCATTTCGCCGCCGTTGTCGGTCATAAAAATAAGTATCGTATCATCCTCCAGCTCCAGTTCTCTCAACTTATCACGAAGACGGGAAATATTATCATCGATATTAGTAATCATGCCATATAAGCGGGCGCGGTTCTCAGGTAAGTCTGCCTCCAGGTACGGTTGGCTATATTTACTAGGCACATTTAAAGGAAAGTGAGGCGTATTAGTGGCGAGATAACAAAAAAAAGGCTGATCCTTATTGCTTTCAATAAAACTCATGGCGCCGTCAAAAAAAACATCAGTACAATATCCTGAATATCTCTTGGGTTTGCCGTTATAGTAATAGGTGTCGTCAAAATAGTCATTGCCCCAGTAATCGGGGGCGTTGCCGCCGCCGCCGCCGCCATGTACCAGAGTTTCCTGGAAACCGCGGTCCTGAGGCCGAAACGGGTAGTTGTCTCCCAAGTGCCATTTGCCGAAAATTCCCGTGCGATATCCCCCGGCCTTAAAGACATCAGCCATTGTTACCTCTTGCTGACGCAACAGCGAACGCCCTCCAATAGTATGCCATACGCCAACCCGTGTGGAATAACGCCCCGTCAACAAAGCCGCACGGGTAGGCGAACAGCAGGGATCGACATGAAAATCAGTCAGACGCACACTTTGAGTGTATAATTCGTCCAGATATGGAGTTTTGATTTGCTGATTGCCATGACAGGCCAAATCGCCGTATCCCTGATCGTCAGTCAGTACCAATATAACATTGGGCTGCTTGGCCGCCTTTTCGTGCCCTGAAGTTAGGGATCTGGTTGCACAACCGGAAAAAACCAACGAGGCCGTGCCCACACCTACCGATTTGATAAAATCTCGACGGGTTTTCTTGGATGCGCTCATAACTGGATTCTCCATCATTTGGCTTTTCGGCACGATGAGAATAACACATCTAATTTGAAATTGCAACGGAAAGCAGAGTATTGATTACAATTCGCTGCTGACCCGTCATCACTCCGGTAAAGCGTAGAAAGTCCACCAGGTTCACTCTTCCAGGACAAGTATCCTGGACTCATATGGGACAGGATAGGCTGTGATCCACACTTCCGGCTTCAATTGTCCCAACTCGACCTTACGCCGCGTGTCCTCCGATTCGAACTGCATCACAACAGCTTCGATCTCCTTGCCGATCATTTCGTCAGTCACCGGGTAGAAATAGCTCAATCCAGCTTGTGCTCTATTATTGCCATATTCCCAAGGATTGGCCGGATACGAAACAGCACGCCGTGGTGCTCCGACAGGACGGCCTTCGACGCGCAGAGCCGCATAGGCTCCGTCGCGCCCGTGAGGTCCGATGCACGCAACGACCAGATATGAACCTTTTGCCGCCTCGTCCAACATGAACTGCCCAGACCAGGCACGCTGTGCCGGCGCCTTGGGATAGGCTGCGAACACGTTTGAGGCCCGCCACTTTGCTCGCTCAATCTTTTTGCCCTGACGAAGGCCGATGACCTCGGCTATGTTCGCAGCTTGTCCAGGGATGCGAATGTACCTGATAGGCCCAATCTCGGTAAGATCGATTAACAGCTTGTTCACTGTGATATCCGTCCACTCCTTATTGACTGTATAGCTTCGCTGCAGCACGGTTGCTGTAGGCGTTGATTCGGCCTCGTTTTTCACACTAACCACACGCCAGTTGAGCAGGTCTGCGGAAACATGGGCTTCGATCGGTTTAAAGCTGTCATCGACGCGTCGTAGGATAATTGTGTCAAGCTTGGTTAATTCTCCCAGATCCAGGCGCAAAGCGCCACCCCATATTGCCCCGGTACGCAAGCGGAAAAATGTCTCCAGGTCGCCGTCGAATAGGTAGCGATCCCAAACGCCGCGCTCGACGAGCAGTTTCTGGTTGAAGAAGGCATCGCGGGCCTTTTTGACTTGTGGAATGGCCGTGGGCCCGGATCGGAACTTAGACCGAATCTCCAGTGCATTGTTATCGGCGGCAAAACACGTTGCCTCGTACAGCGCTTCAGCGTCGTTGGGTACTGTCAATGGGGCAAGGCTGCTCAGCTTGCGATGCCATGGCCGAGCTAACTTCTTTCCCGGAAACGAAATGTTCATGCTGCTGCCCTTCAGTAGATTAGCTGCAGACTGCCCGTCGAGTGTGGCCCGGGTAAACGCACGCGGTTGCCCGGGAAGGGTTACAGAAGCCGTTGTACCAGGCATGCCCATAAGTTTAAGCACCGCGGGCTTACCTGGAACGTCACGTACGACCTCATACGAACAGCCCTCCACACCCAGTTCCTTAAAAGGTTCAATGGAAGCAATTATCAAACACGCGCGAAACGGCAGCACCTCTACATTGACACTTTCCCCCTTCTGGAAGGATCCAAGGATTTCCTCAGAGACATGCAAACGGCGTACGTGGATTGAGCCTTCACCGTGCAGTCTGATTGTCTCATTGAGCGGTATTGAATAGGTAACGGGTTCCCAGTTTGGATTACGGAGCACCACGATTCTCGTCTTGTCGTCGCCCCGCGATACGGCATTGGGTCCAAAAGCTTCTGACGGTAAGAGTATGCCGTTAACCGCGATGTCACGATAGCGGCGGCAGAGGTTGTAGATGCGAGCAAGTTTAGGGAACTCATCGTCACGCAAAAACCAGGGGCTCCCATACAATTCCGGCGCCAGAATCAAGTTTCGAGAGAAGGCCTGAAGATAGAGATCATCCTCCCAGTAATCCAGGGATGAGGATAGACAAACACCGTGATCCTCGACCAATCGTCGTAGTCTTCCCGACTCTCTGTCTACAGGTATTCCCAACGTGATGGTGCACGCGCGGTTATGGGTGGCCGCCATCTGATTGGACCGCCATACATCGATATACGCCTCTCCGCCCCAAAGCCTCGTGGTGACGTAAGGAACGCCATGACCCAGGTTCAGGCGATGATTGAGTACGATTAAATCCGGGCAATATGTTCGACACCGCTGAAGCATACGAATAAAGGCATCCTGTTTTTCTGTGCGCAACTGCCCGCAGACAGCATCAACCTTAAAAAGGTGAAAGTCATAGTCCCGGCACAACTTGACCAACATGTCGGTCCGGGCCTTCTCTTCTTCTGGTGTATCACCAAAGCCATCCGGGCCGAGCCACACGCCAAGACGACAGCCGAAAGACTTGGCTTTTTCGTAGATAGGATCCAAGCCATTTGGGTAGTGCTCTTTGAATCGCTCTGAGTAGATACTACCGTAGTAACTCGGTGCATCGATAGTACCGGCGTCGAACGCATAGATATCCAATTCCATGCCATAGTTATCATGGAGCCACTTAAAGAAATCAAGATTCGCCAGCGTTTGGGCCTCGGTTGAGCCCTCATTGGTATTGTTGATCCAGGAAAAATAGTGACTGCGCGACGGCGTCGTTTCGTCGGCACCGGCCAGGGGATACTGCTCGGCTCCTGGTGCGAGTCTTCCTAATCCCAAGCACACTGTAACGAGCATCATCACAGCACCAGGGCGAATCGTCTGTGGGAAGAGTGCGATCAATGTGAATCTTGCAAAAGCCATGGTTATTCTCCTTGTGGTTCCTTAAAAGAATTTGTTCACAAAATATTGAAGCAACACGTACTACTTCAGTTTATTATATAAGCACTTAGGGCAACAAGAATCCTGGATGATAGCACATACAACTTAACAGTCTAATCCGAAGACCTTTGCAAGTCAAATCGCATTGAGTGTTTCTACCTGTCCACCTTGTCATCAAAGAACTTACGTAAATACCCTTATTTCAATAGGATAGATCAGATGTCACGATGGACTCATTGGCCCTTGCCGGGATAACATCTCCCCATAATCGATATGCACATGCATACATTTAAGCTAGTCGAGTTTTCGGCGAATGGGAAACCTGTTCTCTTCTCTTGCTATCAAGATGCATATCCTATTACTTGAAACTATGTATTGTATTATCCAAGTGGATGGAATAAAATGATCAGGAAATAGCATGGTGACAATCCCAAGCAATATAACTTGGGAAATCACATTTTAAAGTTGATCGATATCTACTCTTGAAAAATAGGAAAAAAATGATGAAGACTAAAGAAAAAAATATTAAACACAAAGATCGGAAATTAACCCGGCGTAAATTTATGAGTCGTTCAGCAGCAGCTGCGGCAGCATTAACAATTGTACCTCGTTCTGTCCTGGGCGATCCCACTCATCCGGCGCCGAGCGAGAAGCTCAACATTGCCGGTATTGGAGTTGGCGGTCAGGGAGGCGGTGATATCAACGCATTTCGCGATGAGAATATTGTGGCGTTATGTGACGTGGACGAGAGGCGAGCGGGAGGTACATTTCGGCGTTTTCCAGAGGCCAGACGATATAAGGATTTTCGGAGAATGCTTGACATGGAAAAGGATATTGACGCCGTGGTGGTGGCGACACCGGACCATACTCACGCAGTAGCGGCGATGGAGGCGATCAAACGGGGTAAGCATGTTTATGTGGAAAAGCCGATGGCGAAGACAGTTAAAGAGGTGCGGTTACTGACCGAAGCAGCGAGGGAAGCGGGAGTGGTGACACAGATGGGTAACCAGGGTCGGGCAGCTGAGACTATGCGGCTGCTGCGGGAATTTTTGGAAGATAGCGCTATTGGTGAGGTACGTGAAGTGGAGGCCTG
>Ga0111186_1008_pt1 | contig 32742 bp, 16 predicted proteins | sample DeeMarSWOR324_28_FD_80243 | JGI IMG/M metagenome (GOLD analysis project Ga0111186, IMG submission 80243) | Phycisphaerae bacterium SM23_30 | reverse complement strand
GAACGAGGGATTGGAATAACTGTGATGATTCTGCGACATCTTTTCATAAAAATATATTATCATCGGATACTTTTTGCCTTCCTCATAACCGGCCGGCAGGGCTAAAGTACCCTGCAGACGCACGCCTCTGGAGTTTTCATAATCAATCAGCACTCTGCCGGGGCTCCAGGCGTATTCGGCCTGCTGGGGATTGGCGTCGGTGATTTTGACCATATTTTCAAAGTTAACGTCACTGACGTAGTAATCCGGAAAATCCACAAACGTCTGCATGGTGAATATGATCTTGTCGGCATTTTTGGCTTTACTGAGACGGCCGATGCTTTTATCTAAATATATAATTTCTTCCGGCTCGCTGCCGATACTTAATCGAGCATACCCTGACTTTTTCGTCCATTGACCATACATCGATAAAAGCAGCGGCTTATCGGTGTCGATGAACCGCTCCTGCCGATCTAGGTTGGTATAGCGAAATCGTATCGCCTCCCTCTCGCCCACTCCCGCGGTGATATTGGCGGCTTTCGAGCCGTCCAGCTCCAGCCGCCACAAGTCGTAGCGATGATTGACAATGACGGCCTGACCGTCTTTGGTCCAGCCGGCCAATCCAAAAGCGGGCTTCTCATAGGGATGATCGTCGTCCACGTTGACAAAATTCACCGGTGCCGATTGAGAGATGTTCACCGTTTGCTCGGTATCCAGATTATACACCCAGAGTTGCTTTTCTTTCAAGTAAAGATAATTCCGATCGTCGGGCGACAGCCCCATCGAGCGGCCCAGCGCCTCGACAAACAACTTTCTTTCGCCATTGGCAATATTCACCCGGTAGTAATCCGCCGGCGCCCCGCCCCAGTTCACGTCGGCAATATAGGGCTTATCGTTGCGGCCGATACCAAATTTACCGTCCTGAGTCAGGGTGATCGATTGCATGTTATCATCGGTCAAACGCACAAAGCGGCGGTTGTTCAGATTAAAGACCGCCTGATAAGTAAAATTACGGTCGCGGGAAGCCCGCCGCATCTGCACCGATTGAATCCGCTCATCTTTCCAGTGCCAGACATCGACGTTGGCCACCGGTTCGTCGAGTTTTTCCGGTTCCGGCTCCTGTTCTTTGATCGCACAAAAAACCCGCGAATTATCCTCGCTCCAGGAGAGCCTTGCCTTTTCGCTGAGCACCATATTGTCCGGGAATCCCTCGTCGGTGGCCGGATCACAGACGATTTTATAATGCCGCGGCACGTCTAAAGCCGTAAAAACCATCAGCACATTTTCCTTTTGGGTGAAATTTTCTTTCGTATTGCCCTTCAAAACCGCCAGCGCCGTCCCTTTATAGCCATATTTCAGCGTTTCTTCGCGTCCCTGATCGTCCCAGGTAAGCTGCGCATACTCCGCCTCGTCGGTATCCAGCGGCCGCAGTTGACCGGTTTCCAGCACCATAATGAAAATCCCGTTGCCGGCCTTGTTCTCGGCGTCGATGGTGTAAGCCATCAGCGTACCTTTGATATTAAATTGAAAACTGCCCACGTTGCCGATATTCAGATCAAGATGCGTCCGGAGGTTATGCAGTATCAAATCGCTGCCCTGATGTTCGGCTTCCCTGTCGGTTTTGGGCTTGCGCAATGCCAGAAAATCACTCCGGGGTGAAAATTGAAACGACGACGCATTTTCAAAGGTGTATTTTTCACCGGTCTGCAGGTTTAATAACTGTACTCCCGGCACGATCTTTTCCGGTTCTGCTGGTTTTTCCTTATCCTCTTTCTTGGGTTTTGCCGTTGGTTTACTCAGCCGGTATGCCGCCCATAAACCGTCCTGGGAAAATACCGGCCCGCTGCCGCAGAAAATCTCATAAATCTTTTCGGTGTCCAAATTTTTTATGTAAAGCGTCTGATCACCCTCCAAGGGCTGATAGCCATAGCTGATCCATTCGCCGTCATCAGAAAGCGACGTCGAAGTGATCCGATTCCACCGGCCGTAATCCTCCAGCGTTAAAACCTTCTTCTCGCTCTGGGCCGACAGCAGACTTACCGGCAGCAACGCCCAGACAAAAGTCAAAACAAGCATTTTAGTTTTTACCGTTTTCATCCCAATTCTCCTTTTGTATTAAACTATGAACATTCTTGAATATCTAATCCCCGGCGTAAAACCGGGGGATTTGCTTGTTATACCGAGCCTGTCCCTGGTTTGTAAAAACGCTCTGTTGTCATTTCGAGTGTTACTGCCGTTATTCCGAGCATAGCGATGAATCTATTATAAGTAGCATGGCCAAGCAATACCTTATTAAAAATCCGTGTCCTCTGTACTATCAGTGGATAAATTATTCTTTGGTTGTGGTCCCAGGATACACCAGGGATTACGTGGTTTAATTGTTGTGTACCTACTTTATTGGGCAGGGCTTTGCCCCATGCGTTTACTCCAACGTCTCCGGAATATCCGCCGGGCGGGCGGCGCCGTAAAACATGGCATTAAAAAGGAACTTAAAGTTAGCTTGCGCCTGGGCCCGATAGACCGGATCAAATCCGATCAGTACCACGCGTCCCTGGCCATAGGGAACCTCCACCAGGTTAATTTTATTTCTCAGGTTTTCTCCGCCTTCCAGCCAGCCGCTCAGCAGCAGATCGTTGGTGTTCGGGTAACGGGAGATAACGGTTCCATCCTGCACATCGAAGATCGCGGCGTTTCGGTAGAACAGATTACCGTCCCTTTCCATCCCATAGGCGATCGGGTGATTGGTGTCGTTAGTGGTCCTCAGGAGGGAGCCGGGCGCCACAATTTCACCGGCCTGCCTGAGGGTGTTGGTGACTTTCAGGCCCAGTTCGCCGATCGCAAAATCGACGCTGCTGCCGTAGGTGATCAGCGTTCCTCCGTTTTGCAGGAATTCCCTGATATTTTCCACCCCTTCGGCTCCGATGCCGCCGGTATATTCGGGCGGCGTATTACCGCTGCGGCCGCGCATAATTTCGTTGGCGCTGTAGTTGGAAAACAACAGCGTATTAAAGTTGCGGTTTAGGTTGCCTGCTGTAATTACTTCGTTATGGGTCGTCTCGGCGTTGAATTCAAATTGTTCCAATACCCACCGCGTCCATCCTTCACTCATATTGCCTGACCAAGATTGATAATGAGCCAGGTTAACCGGATTGAGCTTATATCCTTTCAGGGTCCGAGCTAAACGTCCCCGCGCGATCAGGTCGATGTTCAATTCCTGGGCCATTTTCCGCAATCTGTCCGCCTGATTGCCCTGGGCGAAAACTATAACGGTTCCAGCCGGGTATTTTTTCCCGCCGTCGTCGAAGGGTTCGCTTGTCCAATAGACGTCCGCCCCGTCGGCCAGCAACCGATTGGCGATGATAAACATGGCGTTGGTGTCGTGCGAGATGATAAACCCATGCGGCGCCGGTCCGGTCGAGATCGTCGGCGGGTTGATCTCCGGCATTTGCATCAACCGGGTGTTAGCCTCGAAGGGATTATTAATCCAGACCACGTCCACTCCCATCAAGAGGGGCAGCGTATGGGCCACGTAATCATAGGGCCGCATCAGGGGCCCGCCCGGATACTGCGTGAATTCCGGATATACCTGCCTTTCCAGCAGGGTCTTGGCGAAACTGTAATAAGGCTGATTCATATAGATAACGGCGCTGCCCGCCTCAAAGCGACGGCCGTCCGCCGAAAAGGGCCGCGTCGCCAAGTGAACTTCCACCATCCCCGTCTGCAGAACCTTGATCAGCCATTTGGTGGTGTAAGGATCACGCTGGCCGGCGGGGATTATGACCGCACAGGGATTGACTTTTTCCGCGATGGCGTTTTTGCCCACCTCATAAAAATTACTCAGCCACGTCTGACGCGTCAACGCCGCATTTTCGATCACCGCAAAGGCCGCCGCCACGTTATAATCGACGATATCTTTCAGCTTCCATTCGCCGCCCTGCCACGGCAAGGGGTGAAAAACCGAGCGTGTCAGATAACCCCCCCGCGCCAAAGCGTCGGGCGATACGCTGATAGGCGCCGCCAGTTGCACGCTGGCCGTCTCCGTTAAGATCCGCACCGCCCCGTGATAATGCTGAAAGGCCCTGCCCGGCGTCCAGGCGTCGTAGCGTTTATGCGATTCCACACCCGCAAAATCCTGGGCCGTCATCCGGTTCTGCATGTAGGTTCCCAGCATGTTGACATTAGCCTGCAGGATCGGATCGATATTATGCTCATATGGATCGACAAACGGCGGCACAAAAATCCGCGCCCCACTCGACCCCATCTGGTGCATATCCACCACGATTTGCGGATGCCATTGTTCGTACAGGTGCTTGATTGTCAACTGCGTCATCTTTTGGCTGAAGAAATACCAGTCCCGGTTGTCGTCATGACCGGTGTAGCGGTGATACAGCCAGGGCATCGACGCACCCTCAAACTCCGTCCCTACATATTTATTCCACCAGTCATGCACCATGTAATATCCGTCCGGGTTATGTATGGGATTGAGGATGATGATGGTGTTGTCCAGCAGATTTTTTATATACTCCGTCTGACCCGTCGCCAGCTCATAGGCCACTATATTCAAGGCCTGGATCGGCCCTACCTCCGTCGAGTGAATCCCCGCGTTGATGGCCACTACTGCTTTTCCGTCCCGGATAATTTGCCGGGCCTCGGCGTCGCTAATCAACCGCGGATCCGCCAGTTTGGCGTTCATCTGCCGGTATCTTTCGATATTCAGGATATTCTCTTCCGAGGAGATTATCGCCATCACGAAGGCATGATCGTCCGTGGTCCGGCCCACCTCTTGAAAGATCATCCTGCCGGACGCCTCCGCCATTTTCCGGAAATAGTTTATAATCCCATCCGGCGGGACCAGCATCTTATTGGTCCCTACCTCAAAGCCGAAAAACTCCGTTGGTGTCGGGATCGGACCCATTGCCACCGGCCTCGGCACCGTCTCACAACCAACAAATAACAGTCCCAGTGTTAATAAAATCAGTCCTTTTGTGGCCTTCATGATACTGTCTCCTTACAATCACCACGTTCCTTAGAAACTGCCATTGAACCAATTACCCACCCTTATAACATCTCCCCCCGCCCCCCGCAACAACTTATTTATGCCCTAACGGCCCACAGCGCCAGTTGTTGGTTATGAGTATCCATATTCGTCATTTGGATTTCGTTATTTAATCGTAATTTGGGCTTCGTAATTCGTCATTAATGCGTTTCTTAACGCGAGTAGTACTTGAACACCAGTTCCTCATATAATTTTTTATATGCTTCAACGGCCTGGTGGGCGGTATCGACGCTGTATTGGGTTAAGAATTCGGTGCACTTTTGCGGGTTTTGATTATAGAACTGCACCGCCTTGGCTTCAAACTCTTTTTGCCGGGCGAAGGCGCTATCTTCGATCTCCTGCCAGGTTTTATTTATGTCTTTAGTCATATCCTGCCAGCGGAACAGGGCGAATTTACTGACCCGGCGATAGGCCCACCAGGCGCAGTGGTCTTGGTAACCTCTTCGGCCATCAACCATGTAGGAATCCGGCATCCGCGTTATGCCGCAATAGAAGGGCGTATGCGGCGTGGTGATAGGATTATCATAGCCCAGCCACACCACCCCGCCCACCGGATCGCACAGCCAATCCCGCGACTGGGTAACGGTTAAATACGTCGCCCGCTCACAGCAGATCGCCCGCTGCCGACCGATATTTAAAAGCTGCCTCATGTCGCTGTCAAGGAAGTAACTGGCGAACGGACTATCGACATCTTTCAATACGTCAAATTCCGTCCCCTGATAATTATCCCGAAAAATCGCCAGAACATCCTTAACCGACAGTTTTCTTTCCGCTTTGACCGATAAGGGATAATCTATCGCCTTGGGGTCCAGCTTCAGCGAGGGCGCTACCAGAGACAGGGCCCGCCATTCCCGCAGGTTGCCGCGACGATTGGCATATACGTGACAAAACACGAAAGGCTCCTGGCCGTCCGGGTCCCAAAGGCCCAATTCCTCCGCCAGCGAAAACACATTATCCGAGGCCAAATAATAGTCAGGCTTGCTCAGGTCTATTTCCTGAATGCGATGGGCGTTAGCTGATACTCCCACGTGATCGTCCGGTATCCGTACGGCCGCCCAGACCGCGCCTTTTTTACCTTTGCCGGGCCCGAGGATCTCGAAGTGCCAGGTCTCTTTCGGATCAGCAAACGTAAAGCATTCTCCGGTATCGATATAACCGTATTCCTTGGTCAGTTCGTCGGCGACCTTGATAGCTCCTCGGGCGGTCTTGGCGCGTTCCAGGACCAGCCGGTATAGCTCCGGGCAATCTATAATTCCTTCATTACTACGGAGTTCGCGTTTGCCGCCGCAGGTGGTTTCGCCGATAGCTAATTGATATTCATTCATACAGGCATAGGCGGTATTGATATAGGCGTAGGTCTCGGATGCCTGGGGTATTTCACCGATGACCGTGCCCGGGTCTTCCGGCCCATATGTCCTCTTGGAGCGGGAATATATCTTCGCCATCGATCCCGGCGAGTGTTTCTGATGCGGCACGACGTTGATCCAGGTGCGGTCCGTGCCGCTGTCGCAGGAATGAGATGTCATCGTGGCGCCATCGACAGAGGCCAGCCGCCCGACGATAACACTAGTACAGCCATCGGTATCAATATCCCGTGATGGCTGGGCCATAACAACTGACAGATGGGAAATGACCAGCAAAAAGGTAAGAGCGATAAACCAGGACCAAAAGTTGATTTGAGTGGATTTGAATCTTTTCATGTTAGACCTCCGGTAATTTTTTAAACCATAGCAGTTAGGAATTATTTTTTGGGAGTGATGACGTCGTATTCGATTTCAAGCACGACTTTATGGCGGGCCTCTTCTTCGGCCAGGGCGATGAGCGTTTCGCGGACATCCCGGTCTTTAACCGCCAAGGCCAGGTCGAGGTAAAAGCGAAAGGAGAGTTTTTCCTTTTTAATGGCGGTTTGAAGCAATTCGCGATATTCCTTATTCAGGGGATTATAATGTTCCAAATGATCGGTATATTCAAAATTAGTGATCTCTTCCGGATCGGCGACCACGCGGCCGGCTTTGACGAGTTCCATTTCGAGTTTGGCTTTGTGGCGCAACTCCTCCTGGGCAAAACCGAGAAGGACATTGTGCATATCGCGGTCTTCGGTTTGCTGGGCCATATCCTGATAAAACTGGTGGGCTTCGACTTCCCTGGCGATGGCGAATTCCAAAATATCTACAAAGGATTCGAATTTTATCATGATTCATTCTCCTGTGAAGCTGGCCAGATCGATCTTATCAGCTCTTTTGCCAGGTTGCTCGATAATTTTACTCGATTTTTCCGATGATGCAAGCAATTATATTAAAGCAAAACCGCAGGCTTTACAAGAATATTGACAATTTCGTACATTCGGAATATATTTTGGTTCAACTATGGACGATGAGATTAAGAAAATTCTCAAGCCGGTAATGCTGTTGGCGATGCTGCTGTTGCTTTCCTCGGTGGTCTTGTACGGTCTGGCGCGGTATGAAGGGCAGGAGGTGTCGTTTTTGCGGTGCGTTTATATGGTAACGATCACCATCTCCACCATCGGCTATGAGGACCTAATCAACATCAAAGATAGCAGCTTGCTGACGATTTTCAATATCATAGCCATTTTTTTGTATATGATATTGGTGGCTTATATCATATCGAATTTTACGGCCTTTTTAGTCGAGGGAAGGTTCAAGAAGTATTTTCAGCGTAAGAAATTTCTGAAAAGGATACAAAAGATGGACCAGCATTATATTATCTGCGGCATCAAGGGCGTGGGGATTTTCGTGGCCCATGAGCTTTATCAAACGCAGCGTCCTTTTGTAGTGGTTGACGACGATCCGGCCAGCATTGAAAAGCTTCGGAACGAAATTCCTGCCCTAATTTCCATTGAGGGCGACCCTGCCGATGAAAATGTCCTCATCAGCGCCGGCATTAAAAAGGCCAAGTCTCTGGTGGCGTGTATGGAGACCGATAAGGAAAATGTTTATCTTATTCTGGAGGCCGGGGAACTCAATCCCAACTTGGAACTGGCAGCTAAATATGATTCACCCCATACGCAAAGTAAGCTGCGTAAGGCCGGGGCCAGCCGTTTGGTTTGTCCTTCGCGCATAGGGGGATTGCGTATCGCGTCGGAATTGATCCGGCCGCGCGTAGTGACGTTTCTTGATGTTATGCTGCGTGATAAAAAGGAATCAGGAGTTCGACTGGAGCAGGTTACGGTGTCCCAGGGGTCGGCCTTTGTGGGCAAAACCTTGAATGATCTTTATCGAGAGACCGGAGTTTTAACAATCGCCTGTCAGCAGGGTGATGAGGCTGATTTTGAATATAATCCCGATCCGCAAAAACTTGTCTGCGACGGTATGGTGTTGATTTTTATTGCTTCCCCGGCCAAGAGAAAGGCTTTGGCAGAAGCCGTTGCATGAAAGAAGAAAACGCGCGGGCGGAGGAAAGAATGAGAAACACCTTAGTTTGGACAGCGGCTTAGGGGAGATTAGTCGTATAAAACAGGTGGCCGGCACAGGAGCAATCGGAAGAGCCGAAGCCGGGGGCAATGCGTTCGAGCATTTCCGCCAATTCTTTCGCCAATTGGCATTCGCGCCGCCGCCGGTCGCAAACGATAATAGCGCCCAGCATTTGGGCGTGGATAGAAAGATAGTCGATGTGCCAGCGGAGGGATTTTTTCTTGCGGCTGTGACGAGCCAGGCGGGCGGAGAGATTCCGCCGGCCGCTTCCTATGTAGAAATACCAACCTTCGCGAAAAGCAATCGCCCCAGCTTGCCGACTTTAATCGATCGCGCGCGGGGAAGATAGAAGACTGCGATATACAAGCCGCTGTCCAAGGTCCAAATCACTCCATTTAGTTTTACAGGTAGGAGTTTATAGTTAAGGACATTATTGAAGTTCTTTTTTTCCAGTAGCTTAAAGAAAAACTTGTATTTGACAAGTAAATTTGGTATTTTTTCTATAGAGATTCTAATAGTAATAATTTGTGACGATTTTTAAGCTCTCATTAACTTGATAGAAGGGAGAGACATATGTTTGGAAAATTAGACAGCCGACGTTTTGTATTATCAATTCTTTTAGTTTTATTAACTTATTTTATAAGCGACTGGGCCGAAGGGCGGGGCCGGATCAGGGCATCTAGAAGGGTGCCGGGGCAAAAGGTTCCCATCAACTTCAACGATTTTCACGGTTATACCGGCGCCGTCGAATATATAAAAAGTGTGGCCCGGGCCTACCCGAACCTTACCGAACTTATCGAGATCGGAAAGAGCAATATGAGTCGATCAATTTATGTTCTGGTTGTTTCCAACATGCAGACCGGGACTACCATCGACGCTCATGTGGAATTACGCAATATGCGTAAAGAAAACGTGCAAAACGTCTCTCCTATGAAACCCTATCAGGGCAAGTCGGGTCATTGGATCGACGGCGGCATGCATGGCAACGAATATACGGGGACCGAGGTTTGTTTATACATCATTAATAAGTTAGTTAGCGGGTATGGCTTAGTTGATGAAATCACGCGGCTGGTTGATGATAACACCTTTTACATTTGTCCGGTGGTCAATCCGGACGGGGTATTCAACAGTGTGGAAAGGGACATTTCCCAGCGACAGAATAGCGAGATGAAAGACGACGACGGCGACGGTAGAATTAACGAAGACGGTCCTGATGACCTCAACGGCGATGGACACATAACTCAATTCCGTTATAAAGATCCCCAAGGTGATTATGTCATCGATGAGGTTGATCCCCGCCATATGGTCCGATTGGGCCGGGACCAAACCACTGATAAACAACGGTATTCAGTGGTGAGAGAAGATAAAGACAACGACGGTGACGGCCGCCGCGGTGAAGACGACGAACGGGGCATCGATGTGAATCGTAATTTTCCCGAGGGCTGGTTTACCGACGAAGGTTTTGCCGGGGGTACGGGTCATTATCCGACGTCTTCCCCAGAGGCCCAAGCTATTTGCGAATTTTTCACCAATCATACTAATATTTTGATAGCCCAGAATTTTCACACTTCCGGCGGTTTTACCTACCGGCCCATGGGCACCGCTCCCGACAGTGATATGGCACCGCGGGATATTGCCGTCTATGACCGGATTATGGGAAAAAAATACCTTGAGCTTATCGGAGAAGAAATTCCGGAAGCCTGGAAAGAGACGGGTTCTCTTGGCAGGTTCAAGGATGAACTCCGAAAAACCTCCAAAAATAAACATGCCATCGAACGCGGCTATGAAATGCCGAGAGGTTGGATACACGGTTACAATGAAAACCGAGACCGACGTTATGGGTACGGCATGGTGATCGATTGGATGTACGCCCAGTTTGGCGCGTATGCTGTCACGACCGAACTTTGGAATCCCAGAAAAGACATGAAAGGTATTCCGGAGTTTACCGGTGATGATGCCCAACTGCAGCGGGAACGCGCCCTTTTGAAATATCAGGATGAACAATTCGCTGGCAAATTTTTTATACCCTGGCAAAAGTATGTACATCCTGAACTGGGCGAAGGAGAGATCGGCGGCTGGATCCCCAAATACCGCGGGGGTAATGCCTTTCCGGGCGAGAGTCTTATCGGCGTTTGTGAAACTCATTGGCTGTTTGAGCTTCTTCGCGCCCAGCTGCTGCCGAAAGTAGAAGTGACCGACGTTCAGACGCGGGTGCTCTATACGGTCAATAATGCCGGTGATGCCTTTGTAACCCAGCAAGGAAATCGGGCGACAATTAGGAGGGACCAGCTAAGAGGTCGCTATAGAATCGTGGAAGTAACCGCAACGATTGAAAACGTCGGTAAACTCCCCACCCACTTGGCTCGCGGGGCGCAACTGGCCGGGAATCGACTGGACGTGGTTTGGCTGATCGGCGACCGTAACAAGGTGACCTTCCTGGAGGGTTCGGTATTTCAGCAACTTGGAGTGCTGGATGGCACGATGGAAATTCCCGGCTTTTCCTCGAGCCTGCAAAATGTAACGCGAAATATCGCCCGCGGGTTAATACAACAGTTCATACCGCGTCAAGGCGGCGCCCGGCAACAGACGGGTAATAAACGCCAGGCAAGATGGCTGGTCGCTGTAGAACAAAACACCCCCCTCAAAGTTATCGCCACCTCCCAAAAGGGCGGCACCGATGTTATAAATATCGATATCCGATAACCTACATTTGGGCTGCCCAAAAAGGCGGGGGCCGCTAAATAACTGCCTATGAAAGATTTATAAATGGGCGATACGGGACTTGAACCTGTGACCTCCTGCATGTCGAGCAGGCGCTCTAGCCAACTGAGCTAATCGCCCATATCTGTTTGGTATCTCCCTATTTACTCTTTCGAGGTGGTGATGTCAATAGTTTATGCTTGGTTTTACCGTGACAGTTTCAACTAGCTGTAAATAACCTGATAGCCGACATAAAAGATGGCCCCGTCTGCCATCATATGCGAAATCCAACAGCCGACGATGCTATTGTGTCGTTGGAACAGCCAGCACCATAATCCTCCCCCAAGTGCTACGCATGTTCCTAACGCAGCAGTAAGACCTGTCGAAAAAAAAGCACCCAGTATTATATAATGGTGCCCCGCAAACGCCAGGCTTGCCCCGAAATATGCGACCGGCGGTCGAACCAGCTTCCGTAATCGGCCGTACACGTACCACCGCCAGTAATACTCTTCCAGCAGCGAATGCCCCAAGCAAATCAGCAGAGAAAACATGAGAAAATGGTTAATAATCTTCATATCTTTTGCTTTACTACGAATGACATCGCTGTTTTGATAAACAATGCCTCCCAGATCAGTGAACTGGAAGCCGGCCAGGATTACCAAAGCCATCAGCAATCCTGAAACCGCCCCTAAGGGAATTGATTTGGCATGCTTTGACCAATCTGTTTTGCTAGGATAAAAGTTTTGCTTTTCCAGTAGTTTCGCTGCTAATGCCGGCCAGATAAGAAGAAAAACCTTTGCCGCTGCAAATACCATTACTGCAAATCGGCTTCCAGACAGCAGGACAAAATAGAAAAGCGCCGCAGCAGACGGCTCTACCATTGCCAACATCACCCCAAAACATAACCGGGATCGTTCACTCATATTCTAATGTGATATACAAAATGGTTATCACAGCACGTCGTTAAAAAGTGTGACGCCGTCCACCATATTACAGGTATGAACGTCATATTTGTCGCTATATTCGGGATGTCGGCGAGGATATTCAATCTCGACCGCCTTTTTCAAAGTCTCAACTTTATCTGTCCGTACCAAGGCTCCGCAAGCCCCTTTGTCCCCTCCGCCCAGCATTCTCTCGCCTAATACTCCCGGTACCTGACGGGCAATATCGCACATAGTTTCCAGTTCCGCACCCGAGATTTTATATTCATCTCTAAGACCCAAACCGTCGGCCCGGAATATGCTGCCGACTGTTTCTATATCGCCTTTTTTCCAGGCCTCGAGCATTTCATAGAACCGTTGTTGGGCCTTAAAAATATAGGTCATACGATCGCACAGATCAGGATAACTATTATAAAACTGGTCCAGAATTTTTTTATAGAGGCTCTGGCCTTTTATATCGGCCAGGCAGGAAATCTCAAAGCCCGCCTGCCGAATTCGGCCCACAAGTTCTTCACACTCTGCCCGGCGGATTTTATAGGTGGATTTTTCCAGGCCGGGACGTTCGGTGCCGGTGTCGAGAATCACCAAACGAAAATCAACGGCCCCCGCACCCAAAGGCACATAATTTAACAACCCAGTTTTTGGATTATAATGGACGCCCATATCCTGACGGGCGAACAGGATCATAATCTGATCGAGCCGTCCGCAGGGCGCGCCGATATAATCATTTTCCACCGCCTGGGCCAGATCGACAATCTTAAAGCCATCCTCTATCTCAATTTTGTTAGCATCCAATAGCGATAGAATAAGATTCAACGTTAAAGATGCCGAACGCGACATCCCCCCGCCGGGTATATCTCCGTAAACAATAGCGTCGATACCCTGGGTAAGCACTATTCCTTCACGCCGTAAAATGTAATCCACGCCCCACGGAAATCGTGCCCAGGTTTCGGCTATGACTTCCGATTGAGGTTCAGGCACATCGCTCAATTTGAATTCAATAACGCCCTCGTCAGGGAAATTTCCGCTGAACAGCCGCACCTGTTCCGTCTCATTGGTTTTGTAAGCCAACCAGATAAACCCGTCGGTGCCCACGCCGAAAAGTTCGGTGCCGTTATAATCGCCATGCTCCACCCCCAGGCAAAAACGAGACGAAGTGCGCCTAATCCTGCCGCCCTTAATATTTAAGCCCGTATCCTGGGAAAAATTAAGGATATTTTCAATCGCCGAGCGGTCCTGATCGGTCATAAAGATCTTATTTAATTCACTCATATTGGATATATGTCCTTGTGCAGGCCAAGTATTTAAATTACCAGAAGATGATATATAAAACCGCCGTCAGAAATATGATAAAGCTTCCCCATAGATAGACCCGGCGATTGACGGTGGTGTCAAATCCTTCCTTGACGGGCATGGTCACCGGTTTTTCCAGCGGCTGATAGCGGGTAATGATCACCATTACGATAGCAAGGATTAAAAATATAATCATCATATGGTGCAGAAAGGCCCATTTGCTGAAATCAATGTAGTATCCTAAAAGCCCTTCGGGAGAGGGGATTTTACCCGGTTCCATGTCGGGGTGGTTTTTTAGATAGAAATAATCCCAAAGCCAACCCGGAACTCGACAGAGAGCGTAGAGCAAAGGGCCCAGCAATAAAGCAATCTTGGCCGATAGGGCAGGGGCTTTCTTGATAACTAAACCGACCAGAAAAGCCGTCACAATTCCCGGGGTAATAAATCCCCAGATCTCCTGAATGTACTTAAATACTCCTTCGGCGGTCCCCACCACCGGCGCCCACAAACAGGCCACCACCACAATAATGGCTGTCGCAATTCGGCCGATTAATACCTGTCTTTCGGTCGTGGCTGTTTTGTTGATGTATTTTCCATAGATGTCAATAGTAAAAATGGTTGACGCGGAGTTTAAACCCGAATTAAATGTGCTCATCACCGCCCCTAATAACGCCGCAAACATTATGCCCCGTAACTGGGGCGGCAAGATCCGGCTGATCATAAAAGGATATGCCTTGTCTCCCGCGTTGCCTCCCAGAGCGTTTATCTCATTACCATACAACTGAAAAGCCATAATTCCCGGCATCACAATAATGAAAGGGATTAACAATTTGATCAAAGCCGCCAGTATGATGCCCTTCTGTCCCTCAGAGAGGCTCCGGGCGCCCAGGGTGCGTTGGGTAATAAACTGGTTCAATCCCCAATAAAAAAGATTGGGAATCCACAGGCCGCCGATGAAAACCGCCAACCAGGGCACATCCGGATCATCCCAGGGTAAAACCATGTGCAGTTTGTCGGCGTTATTCGAGGCGAAAATTCGGCATCCTTCAATTAGGTCGCCCTCGCCTATTAGTCTCACACCTAAAAAAGCTACAATGGCGCCGCCTAATATCAACGCCCCGCCTTGTAATAGATCGGACCATACCACCGATTTGAGGCCGCCGTAAATGGTGTAGGTGGCCGCGATGATGCCGATGCACCAAATACAGGCGATATTGGCCCAAAGCTCTGCTTTTTCGGGCGCCAGATTAAATTTTTCCGCGAAGACAGCCGGCATGTCGAATATCGAGTTGAAAGCGATAGCCCCGCTGTATAACACCACCGCCAGCAAAACTATAATATAGGCTAACATCAGGTATATCGCCATAATCGCTCGGGTCTCTTTATCGTAGCGGTATTCCAGGAATTCCGGCATAGTGTAGATGCCCGCCTGGAGGAATTTCGGCAGCAGCCACCATCCTACAATCACCAACGTCACTGCCGCCATCCATTCGTAACTGGCGATAGCCAGACCCACTCGACCGAACGCCGAGCCCGCCATCCCCACGAAGTGCTCCGTGGAGATATTAGAGGCAATCAGCGAAAAACCGATCAAGTACCACGTCAGCTTTCGACCCGCCAGAAAATAATCTTCCGATGTTTTTTCTTTTCGGCCGGCATACAGCGAAACGCCCACCACCGTGCCTAAAAAACCTAAAAATACCGCCAGATCAATCCATGTTAATTCCATGATGGTTGTGCCCTGTTGTAAAAATACCTTTTGATAACATTATTAATAAGATTTAGTTAATAGAACGCCAAACAACAAATAATATCTGAGATGAGTGCTGAATTATCAAGCATATTATCTACAGTGGCATATCTTTTCTGACTTACTTGTTTTTGCTCGGCCAGAATACCCGATCGCTGTCGGCGCTGCGTTCCCCCCACGGATCATTCGGGTTTTCCACCCCGCCGTCGTCGTCAAAATCCGCCGCCCAACTATACAAGATAAAATCATCCCCCTCTTTCTCGTACTGCAAAATTCCCGGCCCATAGGGGTCATCCGGAAGTTTCTTCAAGTATCCGGCGGCCGACAATTCATGCAGCTTATCCGGGTATCGTCCGTGCGTAAGCTTCCAGCGACGCAGCGCCAAAACTGCCGTCACCGTTTCGTGCAGCGCCTGAGCCTGAAAGTTTTGATCCACCAATCTTTCAAAATCTATAAAATTACGCTTTATCATGTGAATAAGATGATATGCCTCCTTATCGAGTGTCTCGAAATCATCCATTATAGAGGTTTGGCGGTCATGTCTCACAAAAGGGCTCATCTGAGCCAGTTCGTTTATCCGGTTATACAATCGGTGAGCTTGGGCCACGGTATCATCCCTTTTGGCATGCCGCAAACTATCGGTTAATGTAATCATCTCTTCCTGTCGGCCTGTCCCTTCGAACCATCTTCCCAGAGATTCCCATAAACCTATATCGGAAGCGCCCTCGGTGATCCAGCGGTTGAAATATTCCGCAATAATACGGCCTCCCCCGACTCCGCCTTTCGTAAAAGTATGCTGCACTACATCTAAAAATTGCAGTCTATGACCTTCAAAATTTATGATGGGGTACTCCGACTCCGTCAGTTTGCCTATTTCCGCCTGAATGTGCCGCAAGTCCTTTTCATTTCCCATCCTTAGAGCGATACAACCTAACATATGCTCATATCCTGACTTAATTATAGAAATACCCCTGAGTTGGTCCGAGAATGTTGACGTGCCTTTTTGCCAAAGGTGGCCGAAACGTATTAATGCCAGACTATCCTGCAAAGCTTGTTCCCGGCGGGCGGCTTGAAGATTAGCATGGATCATCCAACGGCTGAATTCCCTCATAATGAGCATATCCTTCAAATCAGGAATATAGCAACTGCTGAGCAGATCACTCTGCTCATCAATGATATATTCCCGAAATAAATAATCCTTCTTGCTGCCCGTCGCGAACGCCTGCCAGGCCGGCTGATTCTGCCTGATCCATTTGTTAATCTGACGGGTTTTTGTCTGGTTTTCTTCCATCCAGTCACGCAGTACTTCCACCACCAGTGCTCGATTCGCTTCTTCCGGTAAGGTATTGTTGCATATCATTTGGTAAAATTGTTTACGAACCTGGTTTAATTCCGCATATGGTCTTGTCGCGTATCGAACCCCGCGCCTCGTTCTTATGGTGCGATAATATACTTCATTATTTTTAAATAGACTTGTCAATAAGTTTTGGGGAATCTGTTTTTCCTCGATTGCCTGGCGCACTTGCTCTTTTATTTCCGGGTCTAATAGATCCCATGCACTAAGGTTCTGTTCCATCCATTGCCGCAACTTATTTTGTTCTGCCGGGGCCAGATATGTGGAATTGTTATCGTTGTCAATATTATACGGTCCGGATTGGATAATACGGTATATGCTTTCATTGGGTTCGGTATAGAGTTGAAGGGCTTGTTTAAAATAAGGCCAGGCGTTTTCCCCTTCCGCATCTGTCGGCCGGACCAAATCATTCAACTTCATCACGTAGTTTGTCTCGACTAACGGTGCCCTGCTTACGTACCACCAGAAGCTGAACGCCAGCAGTAGAAATACCACTCCCCCTCCACTGATAATCCCCATCAGTAATTTCTTCTTCATGCGCCACTATCCCGTTTGTTCGCGGTTGCCGACTTTTTGTCGCGGCCCGATTATCCTCGGTCTGTCAAAAAAAATCAACATTTCTTTACCCCATTATAAGCAGGCCCTAAAATCCCCTCCTTTGCATCTCTCTTTTTATCTATTTAGCTGCACCTTTTTTTCATGCCTTCGCCCTAAAAAAAGAACGCCCGATAGGTCATTTCCTACCGAGCGTCCCGGTCGGGGGAAAGCATTATATTGTGCTTAACTTTTTCTCTTCCTGAATGACTCCGGCAAAATTAAAGTTAGGCACATATTATTTAAGAAAATCCGTTTCCTGATTTTCTGAAAAAAAAGGAGTGTTGAACCCAGAAAATTTATATCTTCTACTCCTTTGAAATAATGTTTGGGGCCAATCAACCCCGAAAATCTGCTTCAGTCCAACACTCCGGTTAAAGTAATCTACTATATTTATATTTAAACCTTTAAAATAGTATTGCAATAAGGATTTTCCCTTGCTTTGCTTGGGTATTCCCTTATGAAAGAGATGTTTTCTAAGGCCCTTACCTCTATTGTATCCGCCCCTCCATTTTTTTATTCTGCGATTCTTTTATTCCATATAGGACTTTCAATTTATTTGATGGTTAAAATGGCGGCTTCTTTTTAGGGATGAGGTATTATTTACCGTCAAATATTTGCTTCCCGGCGCAATAATTTGCATAATTTAAGGATTGAATATTACAACTTGTGAAGGGAAAGCTTGATGCCGCGAAGATAACCAGTTGTGCGGTCTTCATAGGAAATGGGATTATCGGCCTAAAGGATTATCAGTGCTGATAAGGCAATTTTTTCGGAAATTTGCTTAAGTCGGCTCTAACGCCCGCCGATAGAACCCCTGACTCGAAACGTAAATTACGTTCGAGGTTTATGGAGAAGTGATTATCAAATAAGCGTAGCACATGGATGCATGGAACGTATGGATTGCCAATACCTTCCTGACGTTCCGGACGCGTTGGTCAGATTATTGGCACAGGACAATATCCCATGCGCTCCATGCGAAAACGCAAAAAGAACTCCCTGCAGGTTTGTCCCGCCCCTTTTACCCTCGAAATCCTCGAACGGCGTCAATTGTTGAATGGTTCTTACGATTGGTTACCCAACGCCGACCTCGACAACCTTGTAAAACCCGGCTATACCAGTCCTCATCCCTTTTATGCCGATCCTGCCGCTGGTTTCGATTATGATGATGGTATTACCTGTGGCGGTTATAACGATCTCGAAAGTATCTACGATCAACATGCCGATTTTTTGTCCGGATCTGATAATAACTCCACTTTAACGAATGATCCCATCGTTGATGACATCAGCGACGCCGTCTCGGCACCTGCCGGTTCGGCCCAGGTTTTATTTTTAGATTTTGACGGGGCCCGTGTCTATAGCCGATCCGGTGATTTCTGGCTCGGCAGCTCTTATATTGATGTGCCCGCCTATGATCTTACCCTGTTCAACTGGGCCGGTCGGGAGCAGGAGTCCATTGACTATATCATCCAGTTCGTACAAGAAGACTACGCCGCCTATAATATCACCATCACTGCCGAACAGCCCCCTGCCGGTGAGTACACCACCATGTACATCGGCGGCGGTAACGACTGGTTTCAACCGGGCAGCGGCGTCATCGGAGTGGCTACCTATGACATCGGCAACAACGATCCCAGCAACTACGGTTTTGCCTTCCCGGATGAGTTAGGTATTTATTACAATTATTCCGGAGGGGATTTGCTCAATTTCAGCGAGTACCTCGCTAATCTGATCTCTCATGAAGCCGGACACACCTTTGGCGCCAACCACATCTCCGATACCTCCGCTATCATGAATCCCTATTTACCTCTCAGCCCCCGCCGAACCATGTGGGGCGCCGGGGATATCCCCGGTAGCAGCTACCAGCAGGACACCCAGTCACTATTCGGCGACAATATTGGATACGCCCACAAACCCGATGACTTTGATGATGATTATTTCACCGCCCATACTGTCTTCCAAAATACCGTCATTGATGGCTTGCTGGAACGACGTGACGATATTGATGCTTTTACATTCATCGCCAACGCCACCGGCACCATTGACATTCAAATTTCCACTACTGAATTTGGTAATCTCGACTCGGTTTTGACCGTATATCGTAATTCCGATTGGACCATTGTGGCCGAAAACGATGATTACCAGGGTTCAAGTGATTCTTTCGTTTCTTTTAATGTAGTTGCCGGCCAGCAATACACCATTTATGTCTCCAGCTATGACGCCAACTCCTCCGGCAGCTATTCTTTGGCGGTTGATCCCGCTCCGCCAAAACCGACTCCCCAGATACACATCACCGACAGCTTTCACCCCGCCGACGATCTCGTCCTTGATTTTGGCTCCATTACCGTCGATACCTCCGCCCACGCCTCTTTTACCATTGCCAATCCGGGAACGGCCGACCTGGTTATTTCCCAGCTTACCGTTGATGGTGTTTATGAACTCGACCTGTCCAGCTTGCCCGGCAATAGCGCCGACGATTTAATCATAACCCCGCAAGCTGAGCAGATTGTTACGGTATCTTTTAATCCCGATCAGATTGGAGATTTTTCTTCCACGGTTACTATTGCCTCCAACGTTGCCGACCAGGAACTGATCACCCTGCAACTTAACGGCTCTGCTCATCCGCCTCAACCTGATATTATCGCGCCCGGCGTTCTGGATCTGGACGACGTTATCCGCCATGAAACAGTTTCCGAAATCCTGTTTATCTACAACGACGGATTGGAGGACCTGGTCATTACCGACGTTATTGTGGCAAATCCGTTTTCTATCAGCGACGGCTTTGACGACAGCCCCCTTATTATTGCCCCGGGAACTGGCGCGGAGCTGACCATCGACGTTACTCCCGCCCTCCGTGGGCCCGTCGAGGGCCAGGCCGTCATTGTCAGTAATGATCCGGATCAATCCGTCCTTACGGTTGATTTGGAGGCTCATGCCTTGGCCGGGTTTTTAACCGTCCACGAGTCAGCCCAGGTTGCCGATGATAATCAAATCGATTTCGGCTCCATTTACCTCGGCAATACCGCCCAACATACCATCACCCTTATTAATAGTGGAGATGCCGATCTGGCCCTCACAGGTTTAGTCGTCAGCGAAACTTTTACTCTGGATTTTTCACTTGATCCTGTCATACCCGATGATGATATGATCCTTACCCCTGGGGAATCTGTTACTTTCGATGCTTACTATAATCCCATTGAAATGGAATCCGTCACTGGAATTATCACTATTACCACCGATGATACCGAATGTCCGACTAACTATCTGTATCTGGAAGCGGTCGGCATTGCCGGCCTCCTCCAAATCACCGAACTGGACGGATCAAACGACGGCCAATATTACTTCGGAAATATTGAGGTGATCTCTAATCACTGGGCCGCACCCTGGCGCTTGACCAACAATGGCAATGCCGCCGTAACCGTTACTCTGGCTCTGGGCGAAAACATCGACTTTCAATTAATCAGCCCCCCCTCCTTGATACTCTCGCCCGGCCAGTCGTACACCGTCAGCATTATTATTAATACTAATCTGGCTTACCGGATTACAGATACAATATTACTCACCGCTGATGATTTGAATTATACCTCCGAGTCTTTAGCCCTTTGCGCTGATGTCAGCGCTTACATCGGCGCCGGCCGTCGGTACCAATTCACCGACCATACCGGTGATCTGGTTACTGTTTCTCTTTCCGGTGATGCCGAAGCCCGCGTCGTAATCGGCAAAGAAGATCAATCCGACATCCGGTCTATTGAATTGCTTGCCGGCTCGTCTAACGAAATTCTTACTATCAAGGTCAAAGGACCCGGCTCAACTAGCCTCGGTGAACTCATCGGCGCCGGAGACCTCAAGGCCTTTAGGGGAAAACGTGTTAATCTACAGGGCGACGGCATCGATCTTGACGGCGCCTTACACCGCTTGCAAATTAACAATGTCGCAAGCGGCGCCTATATCGGCTTTAGAGCGCCCTTACCGGTCAAGCTGCGCCTGGGCCGCGTTGCCGATGCCGACATCAGCATTGACGGCTCCGTGCGACGCTTCAGGGCCTTTGATGTTGAAAACAGTTCCTTGTCCGCCGACGATATAAGAAAAATGTTCATAACCGAAGATCTCAATGCCGATCTGCAGATAACCGAAACCGACCTGGGTAGTTTAATAATTCGTTATGGTGATTTCAGCGGCAGTATTTCTGTCAAAAGCAATATCGGCAAAGTTTTTCTGCGTAACGGCGATTTTTGCGGCGACCTCACCGCCGAAAATGATATTTCCCGTATCCTCACTCCCAAGGGCTCTATCTCCGGCACCCTCAAGGCCGGCACTGCCATCAAAAAAATCGCCGTTTTGAATCTTAGTGACGCCAACATCGTCGCCTTAACCGGAGTCGACGTTATCAAAGTCCAAAACAATATGGTCAACTCCATGATTACAGTTGGTTACGACAATCTTTCTCAGCCGGAACAATCCGCCGCCCCCGCCAATTTCGCCACCGAAGCATATCTGCGTGCTATCAAGGTTAAGGGCACCTTCACCGCCAGCACCGTCGCCGTGGGCGTAGCGCCGGACAGTCAGGGAAGTTATATGAATGGCACCCCTAACACCAACAGCGGCACTATCGGCAAAGTCGTTCTCAACTATGTGAATACCAACAATCAGGCCGATCCTTTCGGCCTGGTGGCCCAGAATGCGATTGCCAAACTCCGCGTCAACCACCAGAAAGTAAATTATGATTATCAACAGGACGATTTCTACATCACCGTCCTTAATAAGTAGCGCATGCAAAAATATCAGGCGTTTATCACAAACGGTTTTAATTACCCCCTCACCTCTGTTTGATATAGTCGTATTTTAAAATTTACCTCTATTTATCGCTGATTTCCGCCCCTACAGATCCCATTATTATTTCTCTTATCGGACTTTTGTTTAATTGGCTTTGAACTTGCCTTAGTAAAGAAATTTTTAAATTAAATTTCTTTACTAATCGACATAAGTACAGAAATAATAAAGATTTATAATCACTTCCCACAAGCGTTCTTAATCAAAAATCTATCCTAAAACATGCCTAAAGCTCATTTTGTAAAACCTTGGTTTTTTATCTTAATTATGTTTTCTCCCTAAAAAATCCGCTCAATTGGACGATATTAATGTGGAGTCATTGGGACATTATGTACATGACATAATAGGCTTCCTAATTTTAGCGGATTAAATTGGGGGCGGTTATGACTAACGCTTCTAAAAATAATGCCCTGATTTGCCCGACTGACAGCCAATTATGTTGCCAGGCGGGTTATTTGCCCGTGCCGCTCCGCTGTGTGCCGGCCGAGAGCCTGGCCGGCCTGGAAATATACTTGTCCAGCAAAGAAGGGTACTCCCTGTACAGCGCCATTAGTCTGGATTTCGGACCTCGGGATTCTCAACGCCTCCTGGATAGCGGGGTGGATTTTGTCTATGTCTCGGTTCGCGATCATCAGGTATATTATAGGACTATTGAACGCACTATTGATACTTTAATATCTGACCCGAACATAAAAGAAGAAAAAAAATCAGAAATCCTTTACGCCACCACCATCGAGCTGAGCAATCAACTGCTCGCGGCACCGCCGGGAAAGGATGAGGTCAAACGCGCCGCCAGCCTGGTCCAAGCTACGGTACAGTTAATTATCAAGGACAAAAGGGCGTTCGGGCGGCTTTACGAAGTATTCAACCACGATTTCTACACCGCCACCCACCTGGTGAACGTCTGCGGCCTGACCATCTCCCTGGCTCAGAAAATGGGCCTGGTAGATGCCGACATCCTGCAGCGGATCGGCACCGGGGGCCTGCTGCATGACATTGGAAAAATCTTCGTTCCCAGTGAAATCTTAAACTCGCCTGAAAAACTCACGCCCGAAGAGTTTGAGATCATCAAGACTCACGTTGATCGCGGACGCCAACACCTGGAAACGGTCATGGATTTACCGCCCGAAATGTTGGCCGTCGTCGCGGAACACCATGAGAGAATGGACGGCAGCGGCTATCCCAAAGGTCTCAAGCACGATCAAATATCTCCCTTGGGTCGTTTGTCCGGCATTGTGGACAGCTTCGACGCCATGACTTCGGTGCGGCCTTATCGCTCCAGCACCTTTACCATTGAAGATGCCCTCCAGCAAATCGAGGATGAAACTCCCCTAAAGTTCGATGTCGAAATCGTGCATGCCTTCGCCATGCTGATCGAAAACGCCGTCCAGGTCAATTACGACGAAGATACCAAAAACAGCCGCCCGTCAGCGGGTTTTCAGCTCGGCTCAATTGATCCTACCAGGCCCAAACACACCCAATACTATTTTCGAATGCCAGTCGTCGTAAGGAGGGTAAAAAAAATCAGGGACAAATTGAACTTGGGTTCCGAAGAAAAAGTGATCTTTCATAAAATATCCTGTGTAGGGCTCGGTTTCCTCAGCCCCCTCCCATTCGACCTCGATCAGAATATCCTCATCTCCGCCCTCAAACTAGAAGCTATTGGATTGAATAAATTATTGGCAGTGGTAACCAGGTGTCGAAACCATGACGACGGCTGGTACACGGTGGATGCGCAATTCCATCAAGCCCAATCCCAGGACTTGATCAGCAAGATCAAGGAAGTCGCCGTTGTTCGTGAGATCTCCCCCTTGCTCAAAAGACGCTAACTTGAAATAATATTTTTACCTTTATCACCCTTGCATTTCTCAAGGATTTGAGTTAGAATCACCATTGTAATAATGCGTTTTTCCTGTCGCCGATGGTAATGGCAACGGGCTAAAAACGCATCTGGGGTCGGTGCCCGAGTGGTTAAAGGGAGCGGGCTGTAAACCCGTTGGCGTAAGCCTACGTTGGTTCGAATCCAACCCGGCCCAGTTGAAAAGCGGCATTTCCGATTTTCGCGCACTTAAATGCCGCAACAACAAAAAGTTACATGCGAAAAACCCGTTTGTTAACATCCTGGGCCGCCCGCTTGTTCCGTAAGAAATATTTTGCCCGGCGGTATTTTACTTATAGATCGTTACTCTGGCACGCCTTTGAGGTTTAAGTGAATGTCGGATACGTTGGTATCTCCCACCCCTTCCCCAAATCGCTCCCCTCAGCCTGCCGAGCCCTTCAGCCTGATTATCTTGGGTGCTTCCGGTGATTTGACCCGCAGAAAATTAATCCCCGCTATCTATCGCCTCTATCGCCGAAGCCTCTTGCCCCGGGTCTTTTCTGTTATCGGTTTCGCCAGACGACCTCTCGATGACGAAAGTTTCCGCCAGCAGATGCTTCAAGCCTTGCAGGAATCTGATAACAACCTTCTTTTTAATCGACAATCCGAAGAAAAATTTGCCGCACATTTATACTACCACCAGGCCCATTTCCAGAACCCCCAGGCTTATCAATCCCTCCGCCGCCGTCTCGAACAAATCGCAAAAAATACCGCTTCTCCCGGCAATTGTCTCTATTACCTGGCGGCCCCGCCTTCCTTCTTTCCCGTCATTGTCGATCAGCTAAAACAGGCCCGGCTTGCTCAACGCGGTCCCGAAAAACCCTGGTCTCGAATCATTATTGAAAAACCCTTTGGTCAAGACCTCGACTCCGCTCGTCTCCTCACCCGCCGGATCAACACCGCCTTTGACGAAAAGCAAATCTTCCGCATCGATCATTATCTCGGCAAGGAAACCGTTCAAAATCTCTTGGTCCTCCGCTTTGCCAATACTATCTTTGAGCCCCTCTGGAACCAGAAATTTATCGATCACGTCCAGATCGCCGTCACCGAAACCATGGGCGTCGAAAATAGAGGTTCTTATTATGAACAGGCCGGCGCCCTCCGCGACATCGTCCAGAACCATTTAATGCACTTGCTTTCTCTGGTGGCCATGGAGCCGCCCGTCTCCCTGGACGCCGATGCCGTCCGCAACGAAAAAGTAAAGGTTCTTCAAGCCCTGCGCCCTTTTCCTTGCCGATGCGTACCGGAAAACATGGTCCGCGGCCAGTACGCCGAGGGTATCGTACAAAACCAAAAAGTCCCCCGCTATCGCGAGGAACGCGAAGTGGCGGCTGATTCAAATACGGAAACTTTTGTTGCTCTTAAAGTTTTTATCGATAATTGGCGCTTCTCCGGCGTACCTTTCTACCTTCGCACCGGAAAACGCCTGCCGGTCAGAATCACGGAAATTGACATCCATTTCAAACCCGTGCCTCAGGTACTCTTTAATGTCGGCCCGTCCGCCCCTTTGCAGCCCAACATGTTAGCCATCCGCATTCAGCCTAATGAAGGCATCTCCCTGCAATTTCAGGTTAAAATCCCCGGCTATACCATGGCCATACAACCTTTCCACATGGACTTCGGTTACGCCGCCTTGGGCAAGGAACTGCCCGACGCCTATGAACGGCTTTTGCTCGACGCCGCCTTGGGAGATCCCACCCTCTTTGCCCGCAGTGATGAGGTCGAGGCCGCCTGGACCTATTTAACCCCTGTTCTCGAAGCCTGCCGACTGCAAGCCGACCCCCATATTTGTCCATACCCCGCCGGCTCCTGGGGACCTAAAGAAGCCGACGATTTAATCGCCGCCGACGGCAGAAAATGGACCCTGATAAAAATGCCGCAAAGAAAATTTGTTGAATCCAGATAAACCGAATATTAATGTATAGTAGTTGTTAAAATCGATATTATCGCCAGCAACAACGTTCTGTGGCAGCCTCAAACGCAGCTTGGAATGCTTAATTTGATAAACTTAGGCAATTTGGAGTTAAAATGAAGATCGGTATCATCTCCGACACCCACGACCATCATGAACACGTCTTGGCCGCCATCGAAATCTTTAATCAGTTTCAGGTCAAATATGTCCTCCACGCCGGCGATTTCGTCTCCCCCTTCACCGCCAAATCTTTCGCTAACCTAAAAAACGCCAAATTAATCGCCGTCTTCGGCAACAACGAGGGCGAAAAACCGCTCATCAGAAACGTTATCAGCAAGTTCGGCGGCGAAATACACGACAATGTATATAAAGGCGAACTGGGCGGCAAAAAAATCTTCATGACCCACACCCAGCAGTTCCTCGACGAGGTCATCAACAGCCGCATGTACGACCTGGTCATCTACGGCCACACCCACACCCCCGACATCCGCCGCGCCGAAAACACCCTCATTATCAATCCCGGCGAAGCCACCGACTGGATCACCGGCTCTTCTTATCTCGTCATCCTCGAAACCGACGATATGTCCTACGAATCCGTCCCCCTATAGTGTTTGTATAATTATAACTTATTACCCTTCATAGATTTAAATGTTATCCTGCCGACAAGAGGGAAATTACCGGGATAATTTTGATGCAAAAAGGTTGCATTCTCCGGCCGTACTCGGTAAAATTACATTTGTGCAAGTCGCTATTAATGGTTAAGGAGGTAGTGTCATGTATGAAAACATAAGTTCCAAAAAGTTGATGTTAATGGTTTTGATAATGGGTCTGTTGTCTATGCCGGTCGGTTCTTGGGCGACGAACGTCACCCTTAATCCCACCGACGATACCTATGTGGATGCCTTTAATCCTTCGAGCAATTTTGGCACGCTCGCAGTGCTTGACTGTGGTTTTCAGACGGTGGCCAGTGACAGCACCCGGTGCCGAACCTTTCTCAAGTTTGACCTGAGCTCGATACCGGCCAATTCGGTAATTAATAGCGCCGAGCTGGAGCTGGAGGCCATCTCCTACAACAGCTCCTTAGCGCCGACGAGTGTCGCGGTTCACCACGTATATCCGCTGCCCTGGAGCGAGACGAGCCTCACCTGGAATTCGTCTCCCAATAGTTCCGCCGGATTCGCTACGGCGCCTACCTACGCCGTGTTGATTGGGGGAACCGGCACTTACACCTGGATTGTAACTCCCGATGTTATCACCGCCCATGCCGGTGTCGGAACTTATAACGCCCTGTTAAAAGTCGTGGACGACGAGTTTGATTCCAGTAAAGACGACTTCGTGCAATTCAGGGACGACTACGCGGCGAAATTAATTATCAACTATTCACCTCCTAATATCGAGCCGACCGATCCCCCTCCGCTGGAGGGCTATGTAAAGCTGATCATGGTTATTGGGAAACTTGAACCTTACAAGGACACCACCGACTTAATTTACTGGGAGGACGATGATAACGGCAACCCTGATGAACACAGACATTACCAGGGAGAGGGGCCTACTAATTATTCCCTCACGGAAAAGATTGAGATTCATTATTTTGATCTTGTTGACGACGAATCGAAACCGGTTCTTGTCTTATCGGATCCTAACCTGACCAAAGTGGTCGCCAAGCTTAACTACGATGCTCTGGGCCGATTTGAAGGCGGCTCATCTGATATTGATGATGCAGGAGATCCCATGGCTACGGGACAGGAAATAGAACTGGATTATGATACGACGGGTAATGTGAGCAGCGCGGAGGTGAATTTTGACGACGGCAGCGGCATGTCCTGGATGCTGGATTATGATCCCAATGATAATATATTTAAAAGAGTCCACGAGACAATAGACAATTCTTCCGGGGTTCCATACTATTCCGGCATGGTGGATTATTTTTTGTGTAACGTTAGCGAACAACAATTGCTATACAAAACCGTTAAAGGGGCCTCCGGGGAGACAATGAATTATGGTTATGACGCCGACGAAAGACTCACCGCCATCACCCGGAATGACGGCACGCCCTGGCGGGAATACCTCTACGATGACGAAGGCAAGCTGGCAGAATATACCAATTATGATAATGAATATTATAACAGCGCTCTTAATTACACCTATGATCGTATCAGCGGCCTGCTTACCGATATAGCATCGCGGACCAACAGTTCGGATCCAAATTTTATCTTATTTGGGTATATGACTTTGGCTTATAATGACAACAAAACGGTACGCGAGGTGGGCTTTTCCAGCGATGAATTTCCCCCCGATCCGGTTAAACCGATATTTTCCATCAACTACGCCTATGATTATCTCGACCGGTTGATTAAAAAAGAATATTTGTCTCATGATCCGAATGTGCCCAGTATAGCCATTATTATGGATCCCCGCCGACCGGAGGGTGATTATATGGTGACAGAGTATATCTATGATAATTTTGGTCGGCTTGCCTGGACGGTCGATACCTGTGGTTATGTCAATCGAATCCTTTATAATCAGGCGCCGGGTCTTGAAGAAAAAGAAATGACGCAGATCAGCATGACAGATCCCCAGGAACTTTATATTACGTCCTTCGAGCACACCCCCGACAGCCATATAATCCGCAGCACCGATCTGGCGGGCCATTTCACCCAGTATGAATATGACAGCAACGGCAAACTCTTTAATTCGTATGTCCTGGGGACTCAGGGCGGCGCCGACGACGGCGCTTACGGCCAGGTCTTCCGGATGTTTGCTTACGACCACATTAATAACTCCCCTGATGAAAGTGTCCTCCGATTTGAATGGGATCAATACGGCGATCTCGGGATCATCATTGAGGAAGGCGACGTCGGCATGAACGGCGATGTTGCAGGTATTGATGCTGCCAAGAAAAAGACAATGAAAAAACTTTCCCGCAGCAGGAGAACCACCCGGCAAAAACCGGCCGAGTTCAAAAAGGTAGGCTGTGTGGAACTCGTGGTCGGCGATCACAACGGCGACTGTGTGGTCAACCTGATCGATTTATCCATCTTCGCCGCCCATTGGCTCCTCGACAAAAGGCAATGATGGAACCATATTTAACGCTCCCCAAATCCTTGCTCCGGGCTTTAACTAAGCAGGTTGGGCGTGCTTTAGCGCTCGCAGCTTTCTAAAAAATAAAACCGTGTAATCCCCGCCGTCCCCGGATAAAATCATCTTCCCTCTTCTTTGCGCCTTTGCGTGAGAATTCATCGACTTTGCTGCTGCTTCTGTATCTTCGCCCACGTATCTCTTAACGTCGCCGTACGATTAAATATCAGCCCTCTCTTCTCCAAACTATCCGGATCGACGCAAAAATACCCCATCCGCTCAAACTGATAACGGCTTAAAGGCGCCGCTCCCTCCAGCGACGGTTCCACCTTACAGCCCGTCAACACTTCCAATGAATTGCGGTTCAAGTTCGACTTAAAATCTTCCCCTTCCGCAGCGTCATCCGGATTTTCTTTGGTGAATAAATGTTCATACAGCCAAACTTCTGCCGGCAGCGCATGAGCCGCCGAGACCCAGTGCAGCGTCGCCTTCACCTTGCGCCCGTCGGGAGAATCGCCGCCCCGCGTGGCCGGATCGTAGGTGCAGTGCAGCTCCGCTATGTTGCCGTCGGCGTCTTTGATTGCCTCGGTGCAGGTAATATAATAAGCATACCGCAAGCGCACCTCCCGGCCCGGCGCCAGACGATAAAATTTCTTGGGCGGCTCCTCCATGAAATCCCCTTGCTCGATATATAGCTCCCGGAAAAACGGCACCTTCCGCATCCCCGCCGAAGCGTCTTCTGGATTATTAATCGCCTTCAGTTCTTCCACTTGGCCTTGAGGATAATTGTCAATAATCACCTTCAACGGCCTTAATACCGACATCACCCGCGGCGAGCTCTTATTCAAATCCTCCCGCACGCAGTGCTCCAGAAGAGCGATATCCACCGTACTGTTAAATTTGTTCACCCCGATCCGACCGCAGAAGTTACGTATCGACGCCGGCGAATAGCCCCGCCGACGCATCCCCGAGATCGTCGGTAATCGCGGATCGTCCCACCCCTTGACGTATCCCTCCTCCACCAGTTGCAGCAGCTTACGCTTACTCATCACCGTATAGCTCAGATTCAATCGCGCAAACTCAATCTGCTGCGGATGATATACCCCCAGCTCATCCAGAAACCAGTCATACAAAGGCCGGTGATTCTCAAACTCCAGCGTACAGATCGAGTGCGTTACCCCCTCGATCGAATCTTCCAAACCGTGGGCCCAGTCGTACATCGGATAAATGCACCATTTATCTCCCGTCCGCGGATGCGCCGCATGCAAAATACGATACATCACCGGATCCCGCATATTCAAATTATCGCTGGCCATATCGATCTTCGCCCGCAGCGTCCGCGAACCGTCGCTAAACTCCCCCCCTCGCATCCGCCGGAACAAATCCAGATTCTCCTCCACGCTCCGGTTGCGATACGGACTTTCCTCGCCCGGCCTGGTCAAAGTGCCCCGATACTCCCGCGTCTCTTCCGCGTTCAAATCACAAACATAAGCCTTGCCCGCCTTGACCAACTGCTCCGCCCACTCATACATCTGCTCAAAGTAATCCGAACCGAAGCAAAGCCGATCCCCCCAGTCGAATCCCAGCCACTTCACATCCTCTATGATCGACCGGATATACTCTTCTTCCTCTTTCACCGGATTCGTATCGTCAAACCGCAGATTGCACTTACCTCCGAATTCCGCCGCAATCCCAAAATTCAAACAGATGCTCTTGGCGTGACCGATATGCAGATAACCGTTCGGCTCCGGCGGAAAACGCGTATGCACCCGACCTCCCCACTTACCCGTCTTCATATCCTCCGCCACCATCGCCCGCACAAAATCCGGCTTGCCCGACCCTACTTTCACCTTGTCATTCCCGTTGCTGTTAGCCTTCTTTTGGCTGCTCACTTGTTTCTCGTTCGTTTCATCCATTATTTGTTAATCCCTAAATATCATTAAGTAGTTTATTTATTCGGAAATACCAACCATAACTAAAGTTATGATAAAATCGTCTTTTAATTTTAGCAATGTTAATCTTGTTTGACTTTATACCCCATGACATGTATGCTTTCCGGATTAGCTTATTAACTTGTTTTGGAGCTATAACTAATGGTAGTAACGCGATTTGCGCCTTCGCCCACCGGCTATTTACACGTCGGCGGCGCCCGCACCGCCCTCTTTTGCTGGCTGATGGCACGTCGGCATAAGGGTAAATTCATCCTCCGCATTGAAGATACCGACCAGAAGCGTAATACCCCCACCGCCGCCCAACAGGTCATTAACGACCTCCGCTGGCTCGGCATCGATTGGGACGAAGGCCCTGATCCGGATGATCTTACCCGCTCGATCGGCCCCCACGGACCTTACCTCCAGTCCCGGCGGCGGAATATTTACGACAAATACCTCCAAAAACTGCTCGACCTCGGCAAAGCCTATTACTGCTTTGATACTCCCGAAGAATTGCAGAACCTCCGCCAAAAGGCCCAGACCCACAAGAAAACCTTCCTCTATCCCCGACCGGATAAATTCCCCGACGCCGAAGACCTCGAAAAGGCCCGCGCCGATGGTCGGCCCATAGCCGTCCGTTTCGCCATGCCCTGCCGGGAAATCGTCATAGACGATGTCGTCCGCGGTCGGGTCACATTCGCCGCCGGCGAGTTCGGCGATTTTATTATCCGGAAATCAGATGGCTTTCCCACCTATCATTTCGCCTGCGTTGTCGATGACGAACTTATGCAAGTCACCCACGTTATCCGAGGCCAGGAGCACCTTATGAACACTCCCCTCCATCAGGCCCTCCAGCAGGCCCTCGGTTTTCGCATACCTGTTTATGCCCATATGTCGGTTACTGTCTCCGAAGGCGGAGGTAAACTCTCCAAACGCGAACGCGCCAACACCTTCCTCCAGTTCATCAAAAACAACACCCACCGGATCAACCTTAACGCCCTGGCCCGCACCGGCCATTTAACCCCATCCGAACTCGACGCCTTCCTCAACGGTCAATCCGCTCCGGATGGACCCCTTATCACCGCTATGGCTGAACATCTCGGCGTCCACCTGCCCGAAATTAACCTCATCGACTTCCTCCACAGCGGCTATCTCCCCGAGGCCCTGATCAACTTTCTGGCCCTTTTAGGCTGGAATCCCGGCGATAACCGCGAAATTATGACCAAAGACGAACTCATCGCCGCCTTCGATCTCGAACGCCTCATCAAAGCCAACAGCCTCTTCGACCGCCAGAAACTCATCGCCTTCAACACCGAACACATGCGCCTGGTTGAACCGATCAAACTGCTCGATCATTTCAAAAATTACCTCCGGGCGCATGATTCCCCTCTGGCTCAGGCCGATGACGCCATATTGGCTCAATTGCTCAAAGCATGCGCCGGCGCCCGCACCCTCGCCGACGTCGAAAACAAATGTAAATTCATCTTCATCGACAAAATCGAATTCGATCCCAAAGCCGTCATAAAAGTCCTCAAAAAACCTGACGCCCCCGACCTCCTGGCCCAGTCCCGCACCGCCCTGGCCCAACTGCATCCCTGGAACGAAAATTCCATCCGCCAGGCCATCGAAATGCTCTGCAAAAAAAACAACGTCGGCCTGGGAAAAGTCGCCCAGCCCCTACGTGTCGCCCTCACCGGCACCGCCGTCAGTCCGCCCATCGCCGACTCCCTCGTCCTCCTCGGCAAACAAAAAACCCTTAAACGCATCGACGCCGCCCTGCAGTTTCTCAAACACGAAGAATACGGTGATTAAGCAAAAAAAGCCTGGGCGTCACATTTGACTTAACGATCACCTTTGTTTTGTCCGATTATACTTGACTCAACTTGACTGACTTTTTGAGGGGATTTTAGACCCGACTTTGACAGTTGGTTTGGGTTTGGAGGGGTGAAAACGCTGTTTTTGGCTCAGCAAGGGCGATTTTGCCGGTCCAAACGCCTAAAAGTGTAGGGACAAC
>Ga0111186_1007_pt1 | contig 33869 bp, 20 predicted proteins | sample DeeMarSWOR324_28_FD_80243 | JGI IMG/M metagenome (GOLD analysis project Ga0111186, IMG submission 80243) | Phycisphaerae bacterium SM23_30 | reverse complement strand
CTTCCAAAAGGAAGAAAACGGGTTGCTGATCAATCGGACCAACGGTCTGGCCTGTCTGGGGGGAGCGGCGCTGGATAGTGAGGAGTGCTACCTGTATTCCAAGTTCGCCCGGATGCTGGGCGTGACGTACCTGGAGCACCAGGCCCGGATCTGCCACAGTTCGACGGTGGCAGCGCTGGCGGCATCGTTTGGCCGCGGCGCCATGACCAACCATTTTGTGGATATGGTCAATGCCGACGTGGTGATGGTAATGGGCTCCAACACGGCCGAGTGCCATCCGATCGCCTCGCGCTGGGTGCAGCGGGCCCAGGAAGGCATCCCCTGGACCGACGGTCGGGCTATAAAGCGCGGCGCCCGCAAGAAGGCCGGCGCGGTTATTTTATCGGCCGATCCGCGTTTCACCCGGACCAGCTCCTTTTCGGATCATTACGCCCAGTTCCGCAGCGGCACGGATATCGCCTTTGCCGGCGGGATGGTCAATTACGCCCTGCAAAACAATCGCATCCAGCGGGATTATCTGATCAACCACACCAACGCCTCGTTTATTATAAGAGAAGATTATAATTTCGACGTGGAAACCGGGCTTTTCAGCGGTTACCAGCCCCATCCGGAAAACCTCGGAGGTTCTTACATTAAAACCTCCTGGGGTTACGAGCTGGATGCGGACGACATCCCCATGCGCGATAAAACGCTGCAGCACCCCCGCTGCGTGTTTCAACTGATGAAAAAGCATTTTTCGCGGTATGATATCGAGACCGTCTGCAGCATTACCGGCACTCCGGTGGAAGATTATCGTCGGATCTGCGATATTTACACCAGCACCTACCTTCCTACCCGTTCGGGCACCTGGCTGTACGCGATGGGCACCACCCAGCATACCAGCGGCACCCAGAACATCCGCACCTATGCCATTTTACAGATGGTCCTGGGTAACGTAGGTACGGCCGGCGGCGGGATCAACGCCCTGCGCGGCGAAAGCAACGTGCAGGGCTCAACCGACCATTGTCTGCTGTTTCATATCCTGCCGGGCTATCTTAAATCACCGGTGCCGGACGATACGGATCTGGCCGCTTACATCGAAAACACCGCCCCCAAAACCAACGATCCGCTCTCGGCCAACTGGTGGCAAAATTATCCCAAGTATATAGTCAGCCAACTGAAGGCCTGGTGGGGTGATCACGCCGCCCAGGACCGGGCCGGCGGTTTCTGCTTCAATTATATTCCCAAGCGGAGCGGCAACTATTCGCATATCGGCCTGTTTGAAGCGATGGACGCCGGCATCATCAAGGGATTTTTTATCCTGGGTCAAAACCCGGCGGTCGATGGCCCCGACGCTAAATTGGAGCGTAACGCCCTGGGGAAACTGGACTGGATGGTGGCGGCGGACCTGTGGGAGACCGACACGTCCGTTTTCTGGAAACGACCCGGCGTCGATCCCAAGGACATCCAAACCGAGGTATTTCTACTGCCGGCCTGCAGTTCGGTGGAAAAAGAAGGCAGCATTACCAATTCCGGCCGCTGGGCTCAGTGGCGTTACGAGGCGGTACCCGCGCTGGGCGATTCCCACAGTGACGCCTGGATCCTGGATCGGCTGGTGAAAAAACTTAAGGAACTGTACCGCGGCGGCGGTGTATTCCCGGAGCCGATTGTGAATCTGCACTGGAATTACGATCATCCCGATACGGAACACGAAGAGCCGGACATCAAGAAGGTGGCGATGGAAATCAACGGCTATGAGTGGATAAGCGACAGCCAAGCCGGTCGCCAGATACCCAGTTTTACGGGTCTCCAAGCCGACGGCACCACCTGCAGCGGCAACTGGCTATATTGCGGCAGTTTTGTGGAACTGGAGGATGAAAGAGTTAAGGAAGGTCCCCATATAGTCGAGCACAGCGGCAGGATGCTGGCCAATCGGATGGCCAAGCGGATCGCCGATCCGCCGCCAGATACTCCGGAATACGATCAGGTCTGCGGCGCCGGCCGGGTGGTTGGATTGAACGCGGACTGGACGTGGTGCTGGCCGGTGAATCGCCGCATCCTCTATAATCGGGCCAGTTGCAACGCCCGCGGCGTTCCTTACAATCCGAACCGCTATGTAATTAAATATGACTGGGAGGCGGGTAGATGGATCGGCGACGTTCCGGACGGCGGTTGGCCGCCGCTGGAAAATCCCGACGGCACACCCAATAGTGCATCCCGCTATTCCTTTATTATGAGGCCGGACGGGCATGGCTCGCTGTTTTCGACCAGTCCGACCGACGGACCCTTCCCGGAACATTATGAGCCATGGGAGAGCCCCCTAGAGCTTAGCAAACTTCAATTGTTAGGCCGCGACAAAGATAAAGGAGTCGAATACAATCCGGTATCGACGGTCTGGCGGCCGGATACCCGCGGAACGCCCGATGAATTTCCGATTGTGGCCACCACCTTTAGATTATGTGAGCACTGGCAGGCGGGCTGCATGACGCGGAACCTGGCCTGGCTGGTGGAATGTTTCCCGGATCCCTTCGTGGAGATTAGTAAACACCTGGCCCGCCGTAAAGGCATCAAGAGCGGCGATCGGGTTGTGGTCAAAAGCAAACGTGGTGAGATGGAGGCCTGGGCCCTGGTTACGGAGAGATTCCAGACCTTCCGATGCGGCGACAGGATAGTCGATCACATCGGCATTCCCTGGCATTTCGGTTATGCCGGTTTGGATGCCGATAATCGTAAAAAACGCCTGGGAGGCGAGGAGATCGAAGGCAGCGCCAACGTCCTGACTCCCCATATCGGCGACGCCAACACCACGATTCCGGAATACAAAGCTTTCCTTTGTGATGTGACCAGGAAGGAGGTCTAAGCCTATGAAAGCGATGCTGATAGATTCGACCCGTTGCATTGGCTGTCGGGGCTGTCAGGTGGCCTGCAAGCAATGGAACGGCCTGGAAGGCGAGGAGACCAGTTTTCTTCCCGCCCAAAAGGAGACGGCCGCGGAGTTCGCCAATCGGGGTTATCAGAATCCCCGTGATCTTTCGGCCAAGACGTGGACGTTAATGACTTACAATGAGGTGGAGTTGGGCGGTCGTTTTCAGTGGGTGTTCGGCAAGCTGCAGTGTATGCACTGCGGCACCGACGCTCACGACCGCAACAAATGGCCGGCCTGCGTGGTTTCTTGCCCGGTTCAGGCGTTGGAAAAGACGGAAGAAGGTCCGGTCATCTGGCACACGGAGCGCTGCATTGGCTGTCGCTACTGCATGCTGGCGTGTCCCTTTCATATACCCAAGTTTGAATGGGACAAGGCCTGGCCCAAGATCCGCAAGTGCACGATGTGCTTCGACCGGCTCACCCAGGAAAAAGAAGGCTTTACGGAGCCGGCCTGCTCCAAGGCCTGCCCCACCGATGCGATCGTCACCGGCGAGCGGGAGGAGCTGCTGACCGAAGCCCACCGGCGGCTCGTAGACAATCCCGGCAAATACTATCAACACATCTACGGCGAAAAAGAGGTGGGCGGCACCTGCGTGCTGCACCTTTCGAGCGTACCTTTTGAACAGCTGCACTATCCGACGGATCTGCCCACCGAATCGCTGGCGGTCAACACCAGTTGGGCCATGAAAGGGCTGCCGTATGTTATTGTAGCCCTGTCGTTGGGTATGATAGGCGTTTACAGCGCCAGGCGCAGAAAGATCGAATCCGAACTTAAAGAAAGTGAGGGCAGCGGTCATGAGTAATCACGTTTACATCGAAGGAAAACCCCGGGTATTTGGTCGTTTTGTGCTTTACGTTCTGCTCATTATCGGAGCGGCGGTGACCATTTGGCGGTTTATAAACGGACTGGGCTCGGTCACCAACCTCAACGATACCTATCCGTGGGGGTTCTGGATCGGGTTTGATATTTTAACCGGGATCGCCCTGGCGGCGGGGGGCTTCACGCTGACGGCGGCCATCTACCTCTGGGGCAGCGAAAAGTATCACCCGCTGACCCGCCCGGCTATCCTCACAGCCCTGCTGGGATACATCTTCTTCGTGGTGGCCTTGTTTATCGACCTGGGCCGAGGCATAGTCATGTGGCGGATGTTTCTGCCCTGGCGGTGGCAGCATGACAGCGTGATGTTTGAGGTAGGCTGGTGCGTTGCCACCTATTTGATCATCCTTATCTTCGAGTTTCTTCCCAGTATTTTAGAGAGATACAACCGGCAGGATCTTATTCAGTTATGGGAGAAGATCACCCCGTTGGTGGTGATCGTTTTGGTTACCTTGTTTACCTACGCCATGACGAGCAGCGGCTTATGGACGATTGCGATATTAGTTATCACGGTGCTTTTTGAGCTGCTGCAGATGATGGAAGTGGTGCCACGGAGCCGACCGGTGCCCATCCTGCTGATTATGGGCGGGGTGCTGTTGAGCTGCCTGCACCAATCCAGCCTGGGCTCTCTGTTTCTGATTGTGCCCCATAAACTCAACGCCTTGTGGCATACGCCGTTACTTCCCATAGAGTTTCTGCTTTCGGCGATCATGGTGGGACCGGCGATGGTGGTCTTCGAGGGGATAGTCAGCGCCCGGATTTTCCGCCGCAAACCGGAGCTGGAGCTTTTGTCGGGCCTGGCCAAGGCTATACCGATTCTGATATCGATTTATCTGGTGGTGCGGGTAGTGGACCTGGCGGTTCGCGGGGCGGTTTTCAGCGCCTTTGAGTTAACCCCGCAAGCGGTGATGTTCTGGGTGGAGCTGACGCTGGGAGCGGTCCTGCCGCTGGTGCTTTTCGCCACGCCGGAGATCGCCCGCACCGAAAGAGGGTTGTTCTGGGGCAGCCTCTGCGCGGTGGCGGGGGTGTTTATCCACCGGCTTAACGTCAGCGTCATCGGCATCAAGGTGCCCTCCTGGGAGAGCTATACCCCCGCTTTGTCGGAGTATCTGATTTCCCTGGGCGTAGTGGCGGCCGGATTGCTGATGTTTAGTTATATCGTGCGTAATTTCCCGGTTTACGAAAAACCCGCGGGCCAGGAAATCGCATAAATATTTATTGATTGAAGAATCATCTTGGTTCAAGGAGTCATATACTATGAACGGTACGTTCTTGAAAGTGATGATCAGCCTTCTTCTGGTTGTTAACACTATTCTGGTGGTATTTGTCTGCAACATGGTGTTTGATCTGCGCCAACAAGTGGACAATTTGCAGGGAGTGGCGACCAAATCCGATCTGATCGCGATGGCGGCCCCCTCGATAGAGCTGGCTTTTGAGGAGCAATGCACCCGCTGTCATACGGAGAAGAGGTTTGCCGATATGCCGCTGGACGAAGAGCACCGGTCGGTGCTGCTTATGAACCATGTGCGGAGATTCAATATCCCGGAAAGCGAGATCGAAAACATTCAGGCCTCCCTGACGCTTTTTGATTACAGCCAATACCTGACGAAGGAAATGCTGCAGCAGATGGTGCTGATGACCGACGGCGAACGGATGGAGATTTTGCTGGGCATCCCGGAGATGACGCGCGACAAGGCGCAACAGATATTGAAATCTTACAAGATGCTGCTCAAGATGTAGGGCCCTTTTTCTTTTTTGAACCTGATTTTGGGCATAAGTCTTATTAACATTATGACGGTAATGATTTAAATATTCGGATTTCTTTTTGGGTTTTGAACCCGAAAAGCGACCTGAGGCCTATTTATCTGTTGAGAAGATGTTGCTCCTAAACTTATCCATGGCGCCGGAGGCCAATAAAAAGGCGAAAAACAGATATAACAGTCCAATAAACAGCAGCATTGCGGTGGCGGCAAGAATACCAAGGTCGTTTCCGTCGAATCCGTAGCGCATTTGAGAAAGGGCCAGGTCGGCATTTTTCGTTCCCGCCGTCGCCGCCACCGTCATCCCCGCGGCAAAAAAAGGATTCGCCATAAAGATAAGCTCTATCCCCCCAAGGCTGGGTATAAAAACGCCGCAGCAGCACCAGGGGAAAAACAACCATAATCCAGACAGAAGCAACGTGGCGGCGGTCACCGCGGTTGAGGTTCGCTTAAACGAGCTGCTGAGATACAATCCCAGTGCCGCGGCAAAAAACGCGCCGGGGACAACTACCATCGACACATGTATTATTGCTATCGGGTGGATGTAGCCGACCAGACAGAAGACCAGCATATGGCCCGCTATCAGCAGCCAGGCGGGCGAACCCTGAAGGATGGCGCCGATCATCTTGCCCCAGGCGATCTGTCGATCCTCCAGCGGCGTGGTCAGCAGCAGGGGCCAGGTGCGGGCCTCCTTTTCCGAACTGATCGTCCCGGCGGCAACCGCTGTCGTGCGCGCCATTCCGAATAATAAATACACAACGATATAAACTACATGCATATATTCTTCATCAAGGTAACGATAGTATATCCCAAAGCCATAAGCAGCTAACAGCGCGACAGCGACAAATATCAAAGCCAGTATTTGGAAGATTTTTTCCTGTTTGATCAAAGGGGTTCTCATTTCTTTCCAGAGGATGGGCGGGCCGGTGACGGGCTTGACCTTCCCGCCGGCTTTCTTCGGGGGAGCGGCAGGGACGGCGGCCTTGCCGATGGATATGCGTTTACCTTTGCGAAACAATTGCAACTGGCCGGCAGCGTCTTTCAGGGCTACTTTCCGCACCGACCGCATGGACCTGGCCAGCACCAACACCGACAGCGACATCATGATTCCGCAGTGCAAAGGCCAGCTCAGAAAGGAAGACGCGGCGCCTGCCGCGGTCATCATCATTTGCGTGTTTTGCGCCAATATATAAAACGGATTGAGATAATGCAAAATCCAGAAATATCCCCAATAAAAGTTTGGATATAATAGGGCAAGTAATAACTCCGCAATCGGCGGCAGCAAATATAACAGCAGGCAAACGGAGAAGGCCTGTCTCATGGCCAGAAAGGCCTGATGTTTGCGAATGGAATAGTATAAGCTGAGCGAACCGGCAAAGACGACCGCGGTCAGGGTGATGCATAAGCTGGAGATCAGGTAATCCCAGGGCACGCCCCCGAAGACCCGCACGATGGCCAACAGCGGCAGGCTGATGGCCAGCAAGATCATAATCTGCAGTAATCTGCTGAAAAGTTTGCCGGTGACGATTTGAAAGCTGCTCATGGGCGTAGTCATCAGCACGCCCAGCGTCCGGCGGTAGATCTCGTCGCTGATGGAGCTGCTGAGCATGGTGACGGCCAGGAACTGGGCCGCACAAAACTGAAACCAAACAACAGAGGTGATCATAACCTTGCCGGCTTCCGAGAGGCGTAGAATCCGGCCCGCCGGCGAAAGGCCGCCGGGAACCATCGAAAACGACATCCAGACCCAGAGCACCGCAATGCTCAAGCCGGCGATATAGGCAAAGCGCAGCAGATAGTAGCGCCGCCGCCGCGACGAGACGCGCAGTTCTTTGTCAAAGATGGGCCCGATGAGCCGGGCGGGATCCGCTAAGTCGGCAAGAAATTCTAAGCCCATTTTAAATGATGACATTTGGATTCGGCAAAAGGGCGCCGCCCATTTCGGATTTAAAATAATTTTTCTAGAAGACGTTACGTCGGAACCTCACCTTGGCCCGCCAGGCGAAAAGCAGGGCCCCGAGAGCGTAAGCGAGCAGAGAAGCCAGCAAGACCAAGGTGAAGGAGCCCACTTCATTTCTTTCATACAAAGGCCATCGATAGACGAGGTGATCGAGCGACAGTTTGGCGCTGCTGCCGCCGGCGGAGGTCATTATCACTTCCACCTGGATGACGGGATTAGCCTTTAAGAACATGGCGATCAGGCCGTTATGGGGTCTGAACTGCCCGAGCAGACCCAGTACCATGGGTATAATAGCCCAGAGAATCACCGCCAGGGAGAAACTGGCGATCACGGCCGTAGCGGTGCGCTTGAAACAACTGCTGAAATACAATCCCGCTGCGGAGAGAAACATTATCAACCAGGCGGTCAATATCGCCACGTGGACCAGGGCGATGGGATGAATGTAGCCGAAAAAGGTGAAAATAATGAGATGTCCGGCGAGAAACAACCAGATGGGCAGGCAGCGTTTGAATACCGCCAAGATTTTACCCGCCAGAATATGCCAGTCATTCAAGGTCGTGCCCAGCAGAATAGGCCAACAGCGGGATTCCTTTTCCAGGGTAATGCAGGTGGCGGCCAACACCGCCGTACATACCGACCCTAATATGACAAAAAGGGCCGCATACCAGGCGTGAGTATAGACATCGTCTAAAGATTTATGATAGGCGCAGACGCCATAGGTTATCAACAGGGCGATTACGCCGGCCAAGAGGCCGACAAAATAACTCAGGCGCCCTCCCCGCAAGAGAGGCGCTTGTAACTCTTTCCAGATCATCGCCGAACCTTCTACTCGTTTGACGGGTTTTGATGAGACTTCGATTCCGCCGGAGGAAGCGCTGGTGTTTTTAGGGCGGGGGCGCGGCTTTCGGGAGGAGACAGAACCGACCTGGCCGCAGGCCTGGAGCAGGGCGACTTTACGCACCACCCGCGCCGACAGGGCCAACAGCATTCCCGCCGCCGCTAACATGGTTCCGCAATGTATGGGCCAGGAGGTGGATGACAGCCACGGCACCGCCCCGGCCGACAGCATCTGCTGGGTGTCGTTGTACAAGATGACAAAGGGGTTTATATATGAAAGCGCCCAAAAGAATTGATTTACCGAAATATATTTATGCAGCAGACAGGCGGCGAAAAAAGGCAGGACCGCATAAAGGATCCCTAATACGAAAAGAGTTTTGATGATGACCTCATAAGACCTGCGCGAGTGGATGGAAAAAAACAAGCTCAGCGCCCCGGCAAAGATCACGGCGGTGAGCGTTAGGGCCAGGCTGGAGGTAATGAAATCAGCAGGCACGCCCCCAAATACCCGCACGATGACCAACAGGGGCAGACTGATGGCCAGGAGCAGCACCAGCTGCAGCAGTTTACTGAAGAGCTTGCCCATCACGATCTGAAAGCTGTTAATCGGAGTCGTCATCAAAAGGCCCAAGGTGAGATGGTAGATTTCGTCGCTGATGGAGTTGCTGAGCATAATCACGGCTAAAAACTGGGTGGCGCAAAATTGGAACCAGACCACGTAGGTGATGATGAACTTGCCGGCTTCGGCCATCTGCGACACCCGCGACGCCTGAGAGCCGTACCCGAAAATGCGGGCGAAATACCGCCACACCAGGATCATAAAACCGGTTAAGATCAGCAAATACAAAAAGCGCAAGATATAATTACGGCGCCGCCGGGACGAGACGCGCAGTTCCTTGTCAAAGATGGGCCCGGTCAGCCAACCCAGACTCAACAGCTTGACGCCCAAATTGATTGATTTCATCCCGACGGACAAATTGATTACTCCTAAATGAGTTAAAAAACATTACGCCTCAAGCGACGCCGGGCCAGGTAGGCAAAAAGAATTCCCGCCCCCATATAACCCAGCGCTACATATCCCATAAATACCGTCGCCTGCCATAGGTTGCAGTCGGATATTTCTATCCAGTCAAAACGAAGATAACCCCGGGTACGAGTCGTGGCGTCCATGATAACTATGGCGTGGACCGCCGGATTGGTGCAATCCAGATAGGCTCCTGCCAGATCGCGATAATACCTAGTAATTTCGCCAAGCAGACCCAACAGCAGGGGGATAATCCCCCAAATCAACGCCGCCAGGGCGAAATTGGCCATGACCGCGGTGGTGGTGCGTTTGAAAAGCGAACCAAAATATAAACCGGTCCCGATGAGAAATACCGTAACCCATCCAGCGAGCATTCCCAGATGCAACAGGGCAAGCGGATGAATATAACCCAGGCAAATAAATAGAAGCACATGGCCGAATAGAAACAACCAGATGGGCAGGCAGCGGCGCAGATTCCCCAAGGCTTTGCCCCACAAAATCCGCCGGTCGCTGAGCGTGGTAGCCAGCAGCAGAGGCCAACTGCGCGATTCCTTTTCGGACGTTATACCGGTGGCCGACAGCACCGCACACCAGAGCATACCCATCAGCATAAAAATTGACACGTAGGCAATTTGAATTTCTTCGTTGTCCAGGATGCCGGTTCTGGCGCAAAACCAGTAGGTAAAAAGCAGAGCCGCAAGGGCTAAAACTATGCTGATGACAGTACCAATCCGTCGGCGTCCCAGCAGAGGGCAACGCAGCTCTTTCCAGATGATCGGGCAGCCCCTTACTCTCCGGATGGTTCCGGCGTGCTCGATAAGTTCAGCCCCGCCGTCCGCCTGAGTCTTCCTGGCTTTGACGGGGCGGGCAGATGTTCCGCCGACCTCCCCGCACGCCTGACGCAAAGCCACCTTTCTAACTCTAACCACCGACCATCCCAACAGCAGCGCCGAAAAGACAAGCATGATCCCGCAGTTCATAGGCCAGCTATAGTAGGCAAAAAAGGCAGGACCGATGCCGCCTCCGCCGGGCGTCATCATTATAGTCGTCTCCACGAAAAAAGTAACATAGGGATTGGCCAGGGAATAGATATAGAGAACGTAGTCCATAAAAACGGGAGACGGATTAAACCGGAACCAGGCAAGTATCAAATAGGTCAATAACGAAGGCAACAGTAAAAATAATCCCCCCACTATGAAGAACACCTTGAGAATCACCACGTAGGCCCGGCGGTTGTAAACGGAAAAAAACAAACTCAAGGACCCCACAAAGATTACCGCGGTCAGGGTAATACAAAAGCTGGAGATGATATAATCCCAGGGCACCCCCCCGAAGACGCGCACCAGCGCCAAAAGCGGCACGCCCAGCGCCAAAAATAAAATCAACTGCAGCAGCTTGCTGAAGAGCTTACCCATCACAATCTGCAGGCTGCTGATGGGAGTGGTCATCAGCACTCCCAGGGTACGGTGAACTATCTCGTCGCTGATGGAAGTGCTCAGCATAATAACCGCCAATAACTGAGTGGCGCAAAACTGAAATATGACAATAGTAAGGATAATGGATTTTCCTGCTTCGGCCATGCGCAATATTTGATAGGAGCCGCGTGTGTTTCGGAGCGGCTGCACCCATGCCATCCAGACCATCACTACAAAAACAGTCAATAGAGTCAGAAAAGCAAAACGGAGCCAGTAGTTGCGCGGCCGCCGGGACGAGACGCGCAGTTCCTTGTCGAAGATCGGCCCGGTCAGCCAGGACAAACTCAACAGTTTGATGCCAAAGTTCATAATTGTTACGCCGGCGGACAAATCGATACTCCTACGGTAACTTTCCAAGGGGGGCAAAGCCCCACTCTACCGGCTCTCCATGTTGTTCTGTCATTCTGAGCGCAAAAGCCTTTAGCCCTGAGCAAAACCGAAGGGGAAGAATCTTAATACTCGATTTCATAAAGATGCTTCGTTGCGCTCGGCATGACAATCAACGATGTTAAAAAAGTCGTCTTATTGCACGATTCCCTTGGTCAATTGCAGGAAGGCCTGATCCAGTTTAATCTGTTCGGGCTGCAGGGAAATAATATCGATATTCCCCTGCACCAGAGTGCGCGCGATCAATCCGTCGTTATCGGAGTCGTCCTCAAAGGTTACGGTAATATGATCGTCCACCCGCCGGGCCTGGCGAATCTGCGGCAGGGCGTTGAGCAACTCGACGGCCCGCCGGGGATCACCGACCACCTGCAAACGCACCATGGTGCTGACCCCCAACCGCCGACGAATCTCTTCCATGGTGCCGGTAAAAACCAGTTTTCCCTGTTCAATGATCCCCACGTGGTCGCACATCTCCTCCAGTTCGCTCAGGATATGGCTGGAGATCATAATGGTCTTGCCCATTCGCTGGAGTTCCTGGAGCAGTTGGCGGATCTCGATGCGGGCCCGCGGGTCCAGGCCGCTGGCCGGTTCGTCCAGGACCAGCACCTTGGGATCGTGGATCAAAACCCGGGCCAAACTAAGCCGCTGCTGCATGCCGCGCGACAGGCTGTCGACGGTAAAGGTCTGTTTCGATTGCAGATCGGTCAACTCCAATACGCCATCGACAATGCTTTTGCGCTGTCGGCGGGGAATGTTAAAGGCCGCCGCGAAAAACTCCAGGTACTCAAAGACCTTGAGATCGTCATAGACTCCCATAAAGTCCGGCATGTAACCGACGCGGCCGCGGACCTGTTTACCCTTTTTCGTAACGTCCAAACCGTCGATAAACGCCCGCCCGCGGGTCGGTTCCAGCAGGGTCGCCAGGATCCGCATGGTGGTGGTTTTACCGGCGCCGTTGGGGCCGATGAATCCGAAAATATCACCGGCGTTTATATCGAGGTCAAGATCCACCAACGCCGCTAAATCTCCATAGTACTTGGTTAAGCCTTTTGTCTGGATCATAATATTCACCTTTCTTGAGGAAAAACCACCTGCCGGACCAGTTGGGTGTGTTCAAAACGGCAATTCTTATCTATCACGTCGAAAGGAGCCGGAGTATTATCGAATTCGGCGCAGACCACCGCGGCCCCGTGGCGCAGATAACCCAAAATCATCTGGGTGCGCTGTAGAGAGCCGCGGGCGAAGTACGCCGCCTCCACTTCCAAATAAGATGGGGGGTAATTATCATAGTATCTGGATAATTCATATCTATCACCAGGATGCCACATTTTACGTGCGCTCAACTCACCGGTGATCTCTCTGGTTTCGCCCGCGGCGACGGCGCCGAATGCTAGGGCTTGGTCCTGGTCAAAAAGTACATAACCTTGTTTTAGGGCATTTTCGGAGTAATTCGTGATCCTTAAATTAATTTTTGGGCCTTGACGCCGGAGAACGGCATTAATAGGCAGCCGCGGCTGAGGCGCTTCCGCCAGCATAGTTTGCATAGTCCATATGTTTATGGGCAGCGAAAGGGGCCGATTTTCTCCGTCGCGCTGAGAATAAAAAATATTCCGACCGGCTTTTTGCTCATAGGCATAGTAATAGTCGCCCGAAGGCGCTATGCCTGACCACCATTGTTTACCGAATGTTTCCTTCAAGTCTAAATGATACTCGTCGCTGGCGGGGGCGAACAGACCTGAATACGTCGCGGACCAGCTGTCCCCACGACCCTGAACACCGTCCCACACCGAAACGGTTCGCACCCTCATTTGCCCGCCCCGCAACGCCTGGACCCCGTAGTAGGCGCCCACGGAAAAAAGAACGATCCATCCGATGCACGTCAGCCAGGTCCACGGCTGACGGTCTCGACGTTTTAATACAAAGTAATCCACGGGGCCCAGCAGCAACGCCAGCAGCGTCAAAAGGAAAATCACCCACCAAATGCTCAAAGGCTTCAACTCCGGAATATTGGTCAGACGGTTCAAAACCGCCGTCAAACCGCTGTCGGCTTGACCCAGGGCATAAGAGCTGTAGGTGTAGGCGTCATAATTTACATCTCCTTTTTTTTCCTGAAATATTATGCTTCGGTTTAAGAGATGAGACTCATCTTCCAAAACCGCCGCTATGTGTTTTACCCAGAAGTGCACCCGGTTTTGGGGATCATTTTCGTCGATCAGGGCCGGATCAAACGCCAATACTCCCACCCGGCCGAAACCAACATAACCGGTCCCGAAAAGGGATTTATCTGTCTCGTAAGATACGGTTTGGTAAATCCGGCTGGATAACTTGGGCCTCAGCGGACGACCAACCACCCTCGGGGGTTCCGATAGAGACCAGTTCCATTGCTGGATAGCCGTCGGCGGCAGGACCACCTGCTGAGCGGGGCCCAATTCAAAGGGCAAAATTTCCGCAACGGCGCTCTCGGCGGGCAGCGGATTGGCCCCCATTACCACCAACAGTTTGCCGCCGTTGCCGATCCACTGGGATATGGCCGTTAATTGTTCGGGGTGCAGCTGATCCCATTTCGGATCATACAATATAAGCAGATCCAGACCGACAAAACCGGTCCAGTCCCAGCATGCCATACGCTCTAATTTATGCTTGATATGAACCTTTCCCCCCCCTCCTGCCGACATACCGGTATAAACCGACGGGCGGTTGGTATCCCCTTCGGTAATAGAAGCGCTGTAATCCGACAGCAGCGGCAAAGAAAATTTTCGGTTGCCGATAACTCCGATCAGCAGTTCGTCTTCCTGTACCGCCGTTAAGGGCTGTTGGGTGGAACTGGAATCCCAAAGGGGGCGGTCCTCTCTTAAAACCGTGCGGCCTTGACTATCGCTTACTCTTATCCGACACTCATCTGCGGCAAAAGCCAGCTTTATCACTAAAGGTATATGCGCCGGCAGGTCCGGGGTGAGCACAAAGCCTTGATAAACGGTCATAATATTCATGCTATCCTGCTGAGCCGACACCTCCACCGTCCCCTCAAAGGCATGGTCCAGTTGAGAATAGATACTGATATTCACCGGCATCCACTGAGAAGGCCGATAGCAGAGTTCCCAGCCAAATTCAACGTCCATGTCCAACTTGATCTGGGCCTGTGCCCCTGCCGCCATGATGAAAACAGTAATGATCGCTAAAGCTGTTGTGGAACGCCGCATGGGAAATCCTCTCTAAATTTCACCCAAGAGACACATAATCTTGCGTCTCTACATTATACCGGAATCACTCATATCAAAGGCGTACTCTGGAATTATACACCAGCCATTCCACGCATGCCATCACCAACGCCAACAGCACCAGATAAGGCCACAATTCCACATTGGTCCGGCGCACCGGGGCCTGCTCGGCCTTGACTTGTTGACCCGAGAAAAAAAGTTCATCAACAGGTTTAACATCGCTTTCGTAGGCGTCGAGCAGGTTTACCGCAAAGAATTCCGGCGCTTTGCCTTCTATTATTACATTGTACAATCCCACCCGATCGGTGCCGGCAAAACGAATGGTGCCGGCGGGATCAGCTCGTAGAGACCCAAGATGTTGCGTCTCAATCTTTTCATTAAAATAAACGGGCCCTTCGATCTGAGCTTCGGTTCCGGAATCGGCGCCCTCGAGAATGATGGCCTCGCCGACCTGCAGAAAATTCTGTCGGCCCGGGCCGGCCTCCCGTGACAAAAAGGCGGTGGCGTTGTAAAAGAACATCACAAAACCCGCCTCGAAGGGCCAATTGGTGTCCATCACGTCGAAGCCCACCAATACAAAAACGCTTCCCCTGCGGTGCAGCAAAGCCAGCGCCGGCGACTCATTTAACTCGCCGAGCACCTCGGCATCGCGCGGCAAATCCATCTTATAACCCTTGGCGGTGAAAAAATTGGCCAGGTTTACGTACTGCAGCACCGGATGCCGACTGCGCCAATCAACCATGACCTGATTTTGTAATTCTTCCGTAACTGATACCCCAATATCCGGGGGCGGTCGGCCGAAAACTATATAACGGCCGCGAGGCAGTTCGGCCGGGGCATGATTATCCAATACAATCACGTCATAAAGTTGATCCGCACTCAAGGCCGCTGCCAAGGAGTTTTCGCTCTGGTCGGCGGGATTAAATTCATCGGGCGTTACCATTACCAGCCGGGCCAGCGGGCACGCCTCCAGGGCCGACTCCAGAGCCAGGTTCCCTTGGGTCACTAACAAAACCGAAAGCCTTTTTGGCGGCGGCAGAATCGACCAGGCGGCATCGTCGCTGTTTAACAAATCAGGGTGCAGCTGTCGCAGCTCAATCACCCCGGCCTCGGCATATTCCAGAACAAAGGTCACCGAAGTGGTGCCGGGCCCTTCAACCTCGGATGCCGAGCCCAATCCCGGCGCCTGTGACGTCCGTCGGGCCGGAATATCAACCGGACGCACCGCCCGCACATCGCCGTTAAGGCTGAGCTGCACCGCGCAATTAACCGCCTCAAAACCGTAATTGGCCAGGGTGGCAAAAACCGTCACCTCATCGGCATTTTCATAGGAGCGGCGCGCCTGCATCGCCGTAATAGCGATATTGTCATGCAAGTTACCTATGCAATGAAAGTCAATCTCCTCGGCATTTATCACCAACTGTTCGGCGTCGCCGATCCGGCCGTCACTGAATAACACCAGCTGGGGCATCTCTTCGGCGCTGCGGTCGTTATTTTCCGTGCCCGGCGACTGGGCGAAAGCGCGCGCCACCGTAACCGCCTCGTATAAGGAAGAGCCTCCGTCACCGGGCGATATTGATTCAATGGCAGAGGTCAGTTGGTGCTTATCCGCGGTAAAGTTGCACATCACTTGAGCATGGTTATTAAAAGCGATCACCATCGCCTGGTCCGAGGCTTCCCCCAGCGAAAAAGACGTTTTATTACGCAGCGATTCCACGAACAACCGGGCTTGTCTTTGAGCCTCTTCCAGGCGGGCTGGACCGGCGTCGGCGGCGTTCATGCTGGCCGAGTTGTCTATCAAAAGCACATAGCGCTGCCCGGCGCCGGCCTGTAATGATAATATCGGCCGACCCAAAGCCGCCAATATCGACAGCAAAGCCAGCAATTGCAGCAACAACAGCAGATTACGCCTCAGCCTTTGCAGCGGTGCGTTAACCTGCAGGTCCCTTACGGCACGTCTCCAAAGCAGAGTGCTGGATATTAACCGCTCCTGGCGTTTGAGCTTGAGAAAATACATCAGCACCAAAAGCGGCACCGCGACCGAGGCGGCATATATGGCGGTCATGGGCGCCAACCATTCCATAAAGACAACTCCCAACTTTTACTTCATTTTTTCGTGCGGAGACGCAAAATCTTGCGCCTCTGCCGATGGCTCGTCAAAACCCTCATTGGTTTAAGCGGCACTTTCAAACCGGTTTGGAGGCGCTATAATCTCAATCTAACCATCCCCAAGCTTCGCTTGAGGGCGCCGCTGGATATTTAACGTAACAATCCAATCCTCCGCAGGTAGTTCAGCACCAGATGCTCGACCTTATCGGCCGAATTGGCCAGTACGTAGGCCGCTCCGCGTTGAGTGCAAAACTGTTTTAATTCATTGCAGTAAGAAGCCAAAGTTCTTTTATAATACTTTAACAAAGCGGCGCTAACGGTGATCTCCGCGGCGTCGCCGTCTTCAATATCCACCAGTTTTAATTCCCCGGTAAGATCCGGCTCCATCTCCTGGGGGCTGAGCACCTGGATCAGGTATAAATCAAAACGATCGCTTATCAAACGCCGCAGGCCGCTTTGGTAACCATCCTTAAAGAGAAAATCGGAAAGTACTATCATAACGCCCGAACCAAAGCGCCCGGAGGCCCTTTGCCGGCAGGATTTCTCAAAAAAGGTGGGTCCGACATCCCGGCACGTCAGGAGAAACTCGGCCATCTGCGGTAGGTAGCTTCGGCCGCGCATATGGCTCAAATCGCCGGTGATGCCGTCGGCAAACGAACTAAGACTTACCCGATTGTTGTTGACCAGGCTCACGTAACCCAGCGCCGCCGCCAGCTTCTTTATGAAAAACCCCTTGGCCGGCTCCCCGAAATCCATCGATCCGCTGCTGTCGATAACTATATATACCGTCAGGTCCTGCTCCTCGAGAAACAACTTCAAAAACAACTGTTCTAAGCGACCGTAAATATTCCAATCCACAAAACGCAGGTCATCGCCGACGACGTAGCGCCGATGATCGGCAAACTCCACGCTTTGACCGCGCCGTTTGGAGCGCCGCTCGCCCTGAATTTTCCCCTGCAGGATCTTACGGCTGAGAACGTCCAAACCATCCAACCGGGCCATAAAGTCGGCATCCAACAATTCCGTTAGGCGGCGATCGTAAGATTTTGGCTTGCTTTGTTTCATGGTACTTTAACGGCCTTTTCCGTGGTGGTGGGCGTCTCCTGCATGATTTGTCTCAAAACCTCGTCGGTAGTGATGCCTTCCGCTTGTCCTTCAAAATTTAAAATCATCCGATGTCGCAGCGCCGGCGGCAACGAACCGGATACGTCGGCAAAACTCACGTTATACCGCTCATCCAGCAGGGCCCGCACCTTGCCGGCCAGCACCACCGCCTGCACGCCCCGCGGCGATGCGCCGTACCGTACGAATCGATTGGTTATCTCCGGAGCAAATTCACCCCCGGGATGAGTGGCTAAAACCAAACGAATAGCGTAATCCTGCACATGCGGGGCGACCGTCACCTGGCGCACCAGTCGTTGAGCGTCGATTATTTGCGGGGCGCCGATAACCGCCTCTGCCTGAGGATCCTGCCCCGCCGTGGTGCGGTCCAGAATAGTGCCCAGCTCCTCGCGATTGCTGTAAGGCACCAGCACCTTAAAGAAAAAGCGATCCAGCTGGGCCTCCGGTAAAGGATAGGTGCCTTCCTGTTCGATCGGATTTTGCGTGGCCAAAACCATGAAGGGCTCCACCAGCCGATAACGATGGCCCCCGCTGGTCACCGCGTGTTCCTGCATCGCCTCCAGCATCGCCGACTGGGTTTTGGGAGTGGCGCGATTGATCTCGTCGGCCAAAATGACCTGGGCGAAAATCGGTCCCTTTTGAAACTCAAAGTGGCGCTTGCCGGTCGCCCTGTCTTCCATCACCACCGTGGTGCCGATGATGTCGGCGGGCATCAAATCGGGCGTAAACTGAATCCGTCCGAACGAAAGCGACAACGACGAGCTGAGCGTCCGCACCAGCAGGGTTTTGCCCAGGCCCGGCACGCCTTCCAGAAGTACATGCCCGTCGCAAAAAAGACAGATCAGCACGTCATCTATGATCTCCTCGTGACCTACTATAACCTTCGATATCTCCCGCCGCAGAGATTCGAACATCCGGCGAAATTCGCGACACTTTTCTTCAACCTCTTTGTTTTTATCCAACATAAGAGACTCTCCTAAATATATACTAATTTAATCAATCTTTTGGTTCATTCTCCTTGGCCCGGCGTTTGGCTTTCAGTAACTGTTGGATATGCCGGGCATCCTGGGCGGCTTTCGCCTTCGGTTTTTTGGCGGGCGCTGCTTCTTTTTTCTCCGCGGCTTTTTCCCCTGCCGTCGGCAGGGGCGGCCTCTGTTTTTTCGGCGCGGTTTTAGCTAAAGGCAGATCCTCACCGGCCGTGTCCCGCGCCGCCTCATAGCGCCGAGAGGCCTGAGCCTCCGGCGCCTGGCGGGCCCACTGGTCACGCAGTTTTTGACGCGTTTGTTTTAATCTTTCCAGGGTAGGATCCGAGACTCGACCTCGCCCTATCCTTTGGACGTGCCTGGCCAGGCTGCGGCCTGCCGCTCTGACGTCCCACGCAATACGCCGCACGCCCACATCCAACAAAAACAGCCCCAACCAGACCAACATGAGATAATCAAGCAGAGGCAAAGGAGTCCGCGGAAACTTGACCTCTGTCCGATCAAAAAGCTCGGCCTGATCGGGCTGAGGGCGGATAACCCGGCCCCCGGTAATGCGGCTGACCTCCGTCAGCAAAGCAGAGTTGTCGGTAAGGTCGCGAAACTCCGGTGCAAAAGGCACCGTCACCGCACTTTGCACCGTGTGCGTTTTACCGGGTTCATCGGGTTTGCCGTATCTGAGACTGACAATATAACTTCCCGAGTGCTGGGCCTGAAACTGTCCCCTATATCGGCCCGGTCCCACCTGCACCAAAGAAAGCGGTTCGACCGACATATCCGGAGCGATGGTCTGACCGATGATATTGGAAAATTGTACAAACTCACCTTGAGCGTCAACAGCCTCCACGGTAAGGGTCACGTCGCGGCCCAAAACGTCGGCGAACACCTCACAATCGGACGACTGTGATGGTTTACTGACCCAGCGCACGAGCTGTTCCCAGAATTGGGCGAAGTTTTGCCATTTCAACCAATCCGACGCCCAGCGGCTGTCCGCCGAACTGGTAAAGGCCGCCGTTCGACCCAGACCGGACTGATTGGTCGCCAGGATCGGATCATTATCAGGACTGGTCAATACAATTTGCGCCATTCCGCCTTTGGGCCCGGTATAAACATAACCGTCCAGCGCGGGTTGAAAGCCGCCAATTCCCTTGAGAATCTCACTGAGGGAAAAGTTAACCCTCGGGGTAAAAGTTTCCTCTATGATCAAGCTCCGTCGTACTATCTGGGCTTCTTTGATAAATATCTGGGGCAGCTTCTGCGGATCATTAATCAGGTAAAAATTCCCCCCGGTCATTTGAGCGATATATTGCAAAGACATATACGCCTTCGGATCCAGTTCATGAGGAAACACCGCCACCCCGGTGCAGGTAATCCCCGCCTGTTTGAACTGGCTCAGCAGCGCCGGCGGGGCAGGCTGGGGATCACCGTCGCTGATGATGATCACGTGTTTTATGGCGGCGGTGCAGTCTATGAGCTTATTGTAAGCCGCCTGCATGGGCGGACCGAAATCCGGCATGTCGCCCATCTGCATCTGGTTGATCGCGTTTTTTACCGCCGATTTATCGCCGGCCTGGGCAAAAGGAAAAACCCAGTGAGCCGTCCCTTGCTGCCAACCGTAATCGAGTACCCCAACATAATCCTGCTGACTCAAGGCATTCACCGCGGCGGTGGCGACACGTTTGCCCCAAAAGTTGCCCTGGGGCATCTCGCAGGCATGCATAATTAAAATCAAAGCCCCCTGGGGCATCTGTTTCTTCTGGGGAGGGTCCAGATCGACCGGCAGAACCTCAGCCACCGGCGAACCGATCCAGCCCCCGGCGCCGAACGAATCGGGACCCCCCACCATCACCAATCCGCCGCCCAGGTCCTGGACGTATCGAGTCAACATCTCCTGCTGGGCGAAACTAAAACTGCTGTTGTCGGTATTGACCAGAATAACCGCGTCGGCGTCCATCAGTTTGGATATATTATCGGTAAACTCCGCCGCCGGAAAGTATTGCACCTCAATATCGCTTCGGCTCAAAGCATCGATCAACGGCGTCGCCGATACGCCGTCTTTATCCACCACTATTACATGACCGGGACCCGCCACATAGGTCATGGCGCCGACGCGATTATTTTGTTCTATCCGGTCTTGATCCTTATTATCCGGTATAAAGACCGCTTCAAACTCATGCATCCCCTGCATGCCCACCGGCAGAGACACCGAATATACATTGGTGCCGGGCTTTAACTGCACCTCCAATCCGATTTCCGCCGAATCGGCCGTCAAATCCACCGGCTCGCCGTTAAGGTTCAACAGCAGCTTACCGTAAGCTTCAAAAGTGCTGCTCAGCACAAAACGCAGCGAAATCGTCTGCCCGCTCCGCGCCTTGGCGGGCGCCGCCAGATGCTTAAAGATGACCTCCCGTTCATAATTATAACGCAGCGGCAGGACATCAATCGGTATTTGATTGGCGGCGGCAATCCGGGCCGCTTCTTTCAAATCGCCCGCCGTCTCATTGCCGTCGCTGACCAGTAAAATCCTCGTAGCGGTGTTCGGCGGGGCAATGGCCATCGCCATCTGCACCCCGTCCGAAAGCCGGCTCTGCTGACCCGTGAGGTTGGTGTTCCGTTCCGGAATTTTTGTCTTGTCGTCTATAATATTGGGCAAAGTGGCAATGCTGGCCGCTTCCGCCACATCTACCATCGCCAGTTGATCGCCCGATTCGCGATAGGTCTTCGCCTCCTCCAGAAAGGTCAATCCCGCTCTTTGATGTTCCAGGGGAATCGATCGGCTCCTGTCAAAAACCGTTATCACGGTTACCTGTTCGTTTTTCCTGCTCCGCACCGGCTGTGCCAGCAGCACCGCCAAAAGCACCACCACCAGCGCCCGCAGCACCAGTGCCGTCCATCGACGGATCGGCCCCAGGGCGATAAGGTTGCGCCGCCCCATCCAGATCATCGGCACCGCCAGCAACCCTAACAGCAGCCACCAGGGTTGGTTAAAATGGAAACTATATGACAAAAACATATACTACTCGTTGTAAAATACAAAATTTTGCACCGTAATACAATTTCGCCGGCCCCGCGCGTAAAATGCGGGAATAAACCTTCGATCCTCCAGTGTCTGCGCGCATATATCCAAACCGCCTCATCTTAATTTCCAAGCCTCCATACCTGAATGCGATTATTGCCCGCGTCCACCACATAGACGTGCCGCTCGGCATCGACCGCCACTCCCCAGGGGAAAGCCAATTCTCCCCCGCCCCGCCCCGGCCGACCACGCACCGCCAAACACTCGCCGGCGGGATTAAATAATTGAATCCGGTTATTACCGTACTCGCATACTACTAAATTCCCGTCCGTCGATAAAGCCAGATCATAGGGGTAGCGCAGTTGGCCCGGCGCGCTGCCCACCGAACCGAAATATCCTTTCTGCCTGCCGTCAAGATCATAAACGGCGATACGATGATTGCAGGCGTCGGCCACGTACAGCCGCCGCCTCTGCCGATCAACGCAAAGGGCCGACGGCCGGGAAAATTCACCTTCCCCCGATCCTAAAACACCAAAACTGTATAGATATTCCCACTGTTCTTGGTGAGACGCCCAACCCGCAGCTGCCCCTTCACTATCAAGAGACGCAAAAGCTTGCCTCTCTGCCTGGCTTTGATTTTCTAAAGAATATACGCTTATGCGATCATTGCCGCCGTATTCGCTCACAAACAATCTGCCCTCGTCGGCAAAGGCTACATCCGTGGGGTAAATAAACTCACCGTCGCCTTCGCCCAACCGGCCGAAGACGCCGACCTTTTCCCCCTCCGGGGTAAACACCATCACCCGATGATAATGAGTATCCGCCACGTATAAATTGCCGTCCGGACCGAAACTGATCCCCGTCGGGTATCCATTCTCGATCAATGGCATCCTGATTGCCGATACATACTCCCCGTCGGCGGTCAAGCGCTGAATCCTGCCGGTCTTATCCGCCACGAACAGCGAACCGTCCGGAGCAATGTCGATCGCCCGCGGATACATAAATTGACCCCCGCCCCGGCCCGTGCCGCCGAATACCGTTAAAACCTCCGCCTCGCCTCCCGAGGAAAATCTAAAATCACAACCCGTCGGAAAAATTAATAAAGCAGCCGTAATCAGCGCCGCCACCGATCGCGCTTTAATCATGCGTATCAGCCCCACCACCAGTACGCCCAAAACTAGATATACGGCCATCAACATTAGACACGAAGTAATTACGTGTTGATCCCTCAGGTAGTGCATCTGGTTGAGTAGTTGCTGGGCAAAATTCGGAACCCCCGCCGGCAGCAGCAGCATCGTCGCCGACAACTCCGTCATGCCCAGCATTAAAACCAGCACCAAGGCCCCCAGCACCAGCGGCCAGGTCCGCGGCAGATGAATTTGCCGCCATGTCTGAAACCACGACGCCCCGTCCACTGATGCCATTTCCCCCAGATGCTTTTGATGGGTATCGCGGGCTAAACGCAGTAAAATAAGCACTACCCCCGTAAAACGCACCGCCAGACCCGCTGAAACCATATACCACCCTTGCCTCAAGGGTGCCGCTAGCGGAATCTCTCCCAGCATCTTTAATAGCGCCGCCGCCGCCAGCGAACCGGGCAGAAACATCGCCGCCAGAATAAAAATTTGCATGAATCCTGATACCAAACGCCCCCCGCCCCCCCATCGTTCCACCATCAGGGTCCCTCCTGCCATCAACAACGCGATGACCGCCCCCAGCCCGGAGGTGAGCACCGAACCAATCAGTTCATCATAATGTAATTTCCAAAATTGTTCTATGGGACTCAGGTCCCTGACGTGCCCGATCAACAACGCTATCGGGGCCCCCAGAGAAAACGCCAGCAGCACCGCCGCCACGGTCCAACGCCATCGGCCCGGGCGACTGTCGAACGGACCGGCAGGCACATTAACCGCCCAATCCCGCGCCTGCCGCCATAAAAGGATTCCCATAATAACGGCCAAAACCGTTAAGGGCCATCCCGCCCGGGCGATAAAATTTTCGGATCCGGTAAGATTATACAAATCCTTTAACTCCGTCCCCAGGGTCCGGACGCCCGCCAGATGAAACACGCCGAACTCGCCTAGAGCAAAAACAAAGCACACGCCAAACGCCAGCATCAAACTCCGCCGCAATAGAGGCAAAGTAACCCCCGTAAAACGACCCAGAGGCGGCGCCTCCAGTCGGGCGCACTCCAGAGCCTCCCGATCAATGGTGCGCCACCCTTGCGCTATCAGCAAACTTGCTAACGGCCAGTACCACAATATCATGACCATACACGTCGTTATCGCCCCTGCTAATCTGGCCCGCTCCGGTTCCGCCGAAAGAAATCTGCCCAGCTCGGTCGTCGGCGTCTGCAGCAGTCTCCAGACGTAATACAGCACGTATCGCGGCAGCACCACCGGCATCAAAAATAAAAATAAAAGCAGGCCCTCTCTGCTGTTTTGGGTGCCGAGAATGCGTCCCGGCACATAACCCAGCAACACCGCTATGGCGGCGATCACCGCCGCCAGTCCCAGTGACCGAATTATCAAAGCAACATATTCGTCTTCCGGCGCTATGCTCCCCTTCGAAAAAATCGCGCCGGCGTAAAGTCTGGCCAGAGGCAGCAATACAATCGCACCCCAAACGAAGAAAGTTACGGCCGCGAACAGCCCGGCAGATAGCCTTTGCCCTTTCACTTAAGTATCTCCCGGGCCGCCTGGATCGCCTCCGGCAACACTTCGGCTACTTCCGCATAGTTCACCTCCAGGGGCGTCGGTATTAAATACTCCTCAAATTCCTCCGCTAAAGACCCATGAATCGGAGCATTGTGGGAATCACTTTGGGCCAGCAGGCGCTCCACCCGCTCGCTTAATAAATAGTCCATCAGTTTACGCGCCGCCTCCCTATGAGGAGCGCCTTTAATAAGTGCCGCCGTATTAGGTATGGCCAGCACGCCCGCGCCGCCCTGATCAAGAAAATTTCGGGATATCGGCCATCCGTTTCTCTGGCCCGCATAGACGTCATCGGTATCGGTCAGGCAAACGTCCGCCTGACCGGTCGCCACCCACCGCACCGCCGTGCTGTTGCCGTCCACCAGACGCACCTGGTTGGCCTTGAGTCCCTGCAAAATCTCCCGCGCCCCGTCGGCGCCGTAGTGAACAAACCAACTGGCTACATCCCCTCCCGTGGTGCCCGACCCCGGATCGGCCATCACCAGCCGCCCTTTCCACCTGCCGTCCAGCAGATCCTCCAGCCTTTTGGGAGCTTCGGCATCCGAAACCCTCTCGCTGCTGTAGGCGATCACCCGACCCCGCAGGGCAAAACCATACCAATGTCCCCCCTCATCGGTGAGATACCCCGGCCAGCCCCTTGTTTCTTCGCTCTCAAAACCCTCCAGCAAACCTTCCCGGGCCAACCGAATCGTATAAAAAACCTCACTCGACCAGAAAACATCCGCTATCGGCCGGGCGGCCTCCGCTTCGATCTTCTTCACCAGCCCCACCGTCTTCGTCGCTTCCGTGTCATAACGGGCCAATACCTCAATGCCCGTTTGTTTCTCAAATTCCCCCACTAACGGCTCCGCAAAAGCCTGGTCCACCGAACAATACAACACCACTTCTTCTCTTGTCCCATCGCAGCCGGGTCCGAAAAATAATACCACCGGCAACAAAAGAACGGAAAACAAGAGCGCATAACCAAAATTACTACTGTCATCCCGAGCGCAGCCGAAGAATCCATTTAAACACCCCGCGCAGCGGCATCTTCTGGATTTCGCTAGACATTCAAATAGGGCTCTTTGTCGAAATAAATTCAAATTCATGAACTGTCTCCTGGAATGTCAATCCCCCGCCCTTTCCAAACACTCCCGGTGAACTTACCTCCCGCTGGTCTTATTTTTTATCCGTCTGTTTCAAGGCGCCGAAGTACTTCTTGATGGTCGTTTCGTATTTGCGCGGGATTTCATCTTCGCTGATGGCTTCGGCGACGCTGCTTTGAGCCTGATCGGCTAACTCTTCTAACTGACGTCTCGATTCGCCTTTAACCTGCGGCCCTTCGAACATCCAGCTGGCGATCATCGGTCCCGCACCCGTCTGGGTCTTGGTTCGGGTCTTTTGGGTGGCGGTAGCGCCGCTCTCCTCCGATCGCCGCGGACCCCAGCCACGCCCCGGACCACCGGTGCCGGGGCCGAATTCAAAATCCAGACCCTCCATGTATTCCCCATAACCGCCGTACCCGCACTCTCCTTCTCCCAAAGCGGCTATCGAGCGGGCAATCTCATCCAGAGTGGCCTGGGTCAGGTAAAATTCCTCCTGCAGGGCCTCCATCTCACCCAACTGCTCGGCCAATTCAGCCATCTCATCGCCCGAAAGCCCCCCTGGACCGCCCCCCGCTACACCGGCCAAAGCCTCTCCCAATCGACTGATTTGAGAACGGGCCAAACGCGACGAACCGGCCATACGCAGCATTTGTTTGATCGCCTCCTCATCCAAACCCATTTTCTCCAGAACCTTACGCAATTCTTCCGGATTCATTTGGGCCAATTTCTTATCCAGATCCATTTTTTCCAGTTCTTTTTCAAGCCGTTGATCCTGTTGGGCTAAATCCTTTAACTGTTGGGCTAGTTTCTCCAACTGCTGGGCCAGGGCCCGACGCTGCTCTTCTGATAGCTCCGACTGTGCTATTTGCCTTTGGAACTCTTCCATGATTTGGTCGGCCCTGCCGAAGTTGCTTTGGGCCAGCGCCTGGTTCAACTCCCGGGTGAGTTCACCCGCGGAACCGCGCAGTCTCCGAAGCATCTGACGGGTCATCCGGGCCATATCCATTTGATCTTCTTGTGACTGGCGGATCTTGTCCGATAGATCACCTAATCTCCGGATGGCCTGACGTCTCACTTCATCCGGCTTGAGCTCTTCGGCCAAGGCGCTCTCAAATTTACCCAGTTCTTCCGCCAGTTCCGGTTCGGCCAATTGTTTTACGGCACTGCTGACCGCTTTTATGGCGCTCCTTACCTCCGTTTTAGCCTGTTCCAGTTGCTCAACCTTTTCCTGCTCTTGCTGTTTCTCTTTCAATCTCCCCCATAGATCCATCTGCGGCATAAAAAGCACTAAAATACCGGCCAAACCCCAGATGCCCGCTGATAGCAGCCAGCGCCGTGAAAGTCTAACCGGAAAGCGACCTTCAATTTTCAGGTTCCGGGCCGCCTGGTGGGCGTCGGTAATAGCCGCATGAGCAAAAGGATCATCCCGATCCGCAACCGTTAAGGCCGTACTGAACCGCTCATGCAGTGACAGCCTCTGGTCGATCAAAAGTGCCAACTGAATCGTACTGGGCCGCTTGAAAAACCATGACAACGTCGTAAGAATGACAATACTCGCCAAAAAAAACCATAAAATCCATTGCCGATAAATTTGCACTGCCAGGCAACGCTCGGCCAGTACCGCCAGGACCATGATCGCCCCCGCCGACGCCAATACCCAGGCGAACTGCTCAAAAAGGAGATTAAAGTTACAGCGCCAGCGAATTCTATTGAGATGTCTATCAAAGGCTGATTTCATGTAAACCTTTATAAAACAAAAAGTTAACGTCAGGTTAGAGGAAGATCCATACCCTGGTGCCCAAACTATATCCAAAATTCAAGCGGATTTATGCAATACCTGTTATTATATCAAACTGACCTATATGATTATAACCTTCAAGGATGATATCGCCAAGCATTTACTGATCCGGGTATCACTTTTTGTCCGGTAATTGGCGTCTATGAGGGGGTGTATCATTTGGATCGGCCGCACCCAGGTGTTAATCTGTTCTACCGCCCAGTATCCCATCTCCAAAGCGGCTTCCTTTAAGGTTTTATCTTCCCGCCAATCCTTCAAGGGCGATTTCCGCTGATTTGTCGTAACCTATATGTTTATTAAGTACTTATAAACATTTAACTCAAAATTGCCCGGTGAGCCGGCCATACTTATGGCCGTTTCGTCGCCATAGACCTGTCATGCCGCCCTGCACACCGTCTCGCACTGAGTGGGATTTACCTTGCCTGGCATGATGGAACCGCCCGGTTCGTGCACTGGTAGGACCATCTCGCCCAATCCACCAAATTACGTTGTCTTTGAAAGCCTTGGCTTTACCTTCAAAGGGTTGTGGTTAGGATCCTTAAATTGAGCAGCAGTTTTTCTTTTATGCACATTACTGCCGCTATATGGATCAAAGTCGTTAGGTGTCGTTGGTCGATTGCGACATGTTAACATGATCGTTGGGGGCCCCTCTTTTGGTAATAGGCCCTTAATGGCGGTATTGACGATCTGCAGCTAAATCGTTACATTTTCCCAGGTCGTCGATTAACTCAAATTGACCGACCAATTGTGTCTCGACTGTTTGGCGTAAATTTGTGGATAATTCAAACAAAACATCTCCGTCTGACGCCGACTATCACGCCCGCTATATGCGGGCGGCGCTGGCCCAAGCTCAGGCCGCCGCCGAACAGAATGAAGTCCCCATAGGGGCGGTCATCGTCCATCAAGACCGGATCATCGCCCGGGCTCATAATCAGCGCCAAACCTTAACCGACCCCACCGCCCATGCCGAAATGATCGCCCTGACCCAGGCCGCCGCCTATCTCGGTGATTGGCGCCTCCAGGGCTGCACCATCTACGTTACCCTTGAACCGTGTGCCATGTGTGCCGGCGCTTTGGTACAGGCCCGCATCGATCGGTTGGTCTATGGCCCCGCTGATCCCAAAGCCGGCGCTTGTGAAACCCTCTATCGAATCGTGCATGATGAAAGACTAAACCACCGCGTCGAAGTCATCACCGGCATCATGGAAGAACCCTGCCGACAAATCCTGCAGAAATTCTTCACCCGGAAACGATCCTCATCGGGCGGCAGATAACAGCAATCCGGCTCCCTGAATCAGAACCGCAATGCGGTCATTAAGGAAAACAAAAAAACCGGCATGGCAGCCCGCCGGTCGGGGGATTGGGAGAGCGGGCCCCATACCAGTTAAATTTTCGCATAATACTATTATTCTTTACCTATACTATCGGCCCCTTCTGCCGGCATGTCATCTCAGGTAATTGCTAATCTCGTTAATAAATTACTAATCTTCCTTAGCCCGGCGCTAACCGGCTAATCGAATATCATCCTGTTGGATATATCTTATAAAAAACTCTCCTCTAATATTCGATGGGGGTCAATCCTTCCCGGATGGCGTATTTCACCAGTTGGGCCAGACTGTCAAGGTTCAGTTTTTTCATAACCTGCCGGCGGCAGGCATCTACCGTCTGCACGCTCATGTTGATATGCAAGGCGATTTCCTTGGTGGATCTTCCTTCCGAGAGGAGCCGGATCACCTGACATTCTCTTTCCGTCAGGTTTGACTCTATAGCTCGATCAGTCTTGCAAGACCGGCCAATATAGCTATCCACCATCACCGATGCGATGCGCGGGCTCAGGTAAACCTGATCATTAACGACTTTCCGAATAGCCTCCAATAACTCCTCAAAAGTGCAATGTTTCAATAAAAAACCGCAGGCCCCCGCCTTAAACATGTCCGCCACCAACAGCTTATTGCTATACAAAGACAGAACGATTACTTTGACCCCGTCGCATTCGGCCGCAATCTGTCTGGCGGCCTCTACCCCCTCAAAATGTGACGCATTAATGCCCATAATCACCACGTCCGGCTGCCGCTCGCGGGCTAATTGCACCACGCGGGGCGCGCCATCGGCCTGGCCCACCACCTCTATCCCCCTTTGCCGGTCCAGCAGGGAACAAACCCCCTCTCGAGTAAGTTGTTGGTCGTCCGCAACAATTACTTTATAAATCATTAGAAACCCCTCGTAACATAACTTCTTAACAGAATGTCTTAAAACCCTGTCTGCTCAAGAAGATGCTCTTTGCAGCAGGGAAGGAGCAGTTGTGATAACGCAAAGAAAGGCGCAGACCCACGCCGCCGCATTATGAAAAAATCAACGAACCCTCCAGCTACTCTTTAAGAGCTTATCAGCGCATCCTGTTTCGATAACACCCCGCTTTTGCACGTCAATCCATAAAAATCATCTCAGCAGAGCATCCCATGACCTTCATCGAAAATGCGGATGTATAGTAATAATTAATTATTACGACAATAGTATCGGTAAAAACCTGCCCCGGTCAAGAAATTTGTCAAAAAAACCCGCCTGGTATTTTCCCTGGAACGATTATGGATTTTCCCTAAGGCATGCGCTTTTCCTGTGGTACTACCATAGGAAGCTAGGCCTTGTGCAGAAAGCCTAACGTGGATTCCATAATTCGATTTCGCAGGAGGGTGGGCTCTTCCTGCTTATTTTGCTGTTGCAGGTCGTCCAGATTGGCCCGACAGAAACGACAGCCCAATTTATGCAAATGAAAATCCACGTAATCGTACCAGTCCTTCTCCAGCGTCTTTAACATGTAGGCCCCGATCGTGCTCCGCTTGGGGCAGCTGAGCCGCTGGGCCTCCCAGACCTCGGTAAGCAGATTTTCCAGCGTCGGTTCGTCCGTGGTGATGCTTAACTTGTCCACCGCCTCGCGAACTCGTTTCAGACACCGATGCTTGATGACGGCGACGTTTTTTTCGTCCAGTCTCATGATCTTGCCCACATCCTGATTGGAAAAATGGCAATAAAAAAGCAGCTCCACGATTTGCAGATCGCGAAAGTTCAACGACTTCTTAAAGGAATTGATCAGCTCCCGCAGGGCCTGATTCAACCCCTGGCGCTGTAACTGATGTTGTTCGTCGCGCCGGGCGTAGGTGCTGGCGGTGGGTTCGGTCCCGGCCACGTGGCTGAAAGCGTCGGATATGTTACTGTCTTGTCGATCCGACTGATATATGTCCTGCAGCAGGCAAACGTCTCGCGTCCAGCGGCCGCGATAGCAGTCCGCGATCTTGTGACGCAGAATGGTGAACAGATAGGTCTCCAGTCCCGCCTCGCCCCGATACTTGTCCAAACCTTTCAAAAACGCTACAAAGGTATCCTGTACAATATCTTCCGCGTCGGCGCGCTGCGGCAGCCGCGCCCGGGCAAACGCCGCCAGACGCCCCTGGTAACGGTCCACCAACTGCGTCCAGGCATCGGAGTCGCCCGCCCTAATCTGCGCCAGCAGATATTGTTCGGCCTGGGTAATTTCGCTCATGTCCTTCTTCTATTACCGGAGATAAACCTCGTTATCCTGTTATTATTCTCTGTAAAAACCCCTTCTTTGTCAACTATCATCTCACACCGCCCCTCATATCATTAAAGGCCCCCGCCGTAATTATCAACCAAACATTAGCGGCGCCCTCATCCCTAAAAACATAAAAAGCCCCGCCAAAACGGCTATCGCCAATAATACCGTCATCACCCGCAGCACCGTGGTGTAATATCCTTTAGTGGCGGCGTTGACCACGGCATACAGCAAACAGATTAATCCCATCATCCCCGCAAAGGAAAATACGATATACGCCGCCCCGCGCCGCCGCGCCCCGCGCTCCGCGGCATATTGGAGTCTTAATTGCTCCAGTTTGGGGGCCGAAACGTCAATCAACAACGCCTCCCGCCAGATGGGCCCCTCCGATCCTCTGAAACTCTGGGGAAACTTATCGACGATAATGTCCAGCTTGCGAATATCCTTAGGCGCCACCTTAATCAATTCCTTGACCCGCCCGCGCTCCCCCGGCGGACCGTTCAATATATAGCTGATCCGCCGCGCCGCATCGGCCAGACCCAGCTCGTGCGCCTTTTCCGCCGTGCTGCAGGTCTCCGAGGAACGGGCCAGAAGCCACTGCCGCTTGGAATTACGATTCATAAAATCGGCGAAATTCTCCACCCACGGCTTTTCCCTGAAACCTACGCTGATCGGATACTCATCCCCCCCGGCTAACACCGCCGCCTCCACCGCGCCGCGCTCTCCCCCCGTAGTATAATTTATTTGATTTCCCTTCGGAGCCGGTGCGCCCGAATCAAAAGTAAAGTTCAGCACGACGCCTATTTCCCCTGCGGCAATATCCACTTCATCCTTATCCGATACGATAAGACAACCTCCCTCCTCAATCTTATCCCGAATCGACCGACGCAGCTCTTCCAGCAGCTTCCGCTGATGGCCTCCCTGCACCAGTTTGACGGTAGTTTGTTCGGTGGACCGCAGATTGTACTGTTGCATAACTTCCTTCAGGCGGTGGCCCAAACCCCGAACCGCCGCTAATTGCGAGGGATATACGTCCGCCTCAAACTCATCTTCCATGCCCGCAAACCAGATCGTCGGCGTCTCCGATATGGTTTTACTTGTTTGATATTCATAGTTCGTTTTGAAGTCACTCAGCGGCAGGATTCGCGTCGGCTTTGCTGCCAGGAAAAACGCCGCTCCAAGTAATAATAGGCAAACCAACAGCATCACTGCCGGACCTGCCAGCCAGTGACTGTGACGGCCATGTTCACTTTTCCCTTTTTTAGCCCATAAACTTACCATCAGGCCAATGACCAGTAATACGACTATGATCTCCAGGACCCCCGGCATACCAAAACCTATCCCCCCTCTCGGTGGGAAAGGCATGACTCCGGGCATAACGGCCCGCATTGCACTCAAACCCCCAAACGCCAATACCACAAGCAATAAAACCAGTCCGACAATGAGAGCGGTCTTAAAACCCTTTCCTGCGTCTTTTTTCGACCATAACACCATCAAGGCGACTAATCCGGCTAATATCAATAGCAGGATCGGCCCTCGGGGTAAAAATAAATTGGGGTTAACTTCCATAACTTACGCTTTCTGCTCGGGGGTCGGCGGGGTATAAGGACGATTTTCGGAACGGACGTATCCGTTGACCGGCGGATTCGCCGGGTTCCCGCCCGCCGCCGACGTTTGCACGCGCCGACGCTTCGGCGCCCATGATAATAAGATCACCGAAATAATGAAAAGTACCACCGAACCAATAGCGGCGCCTTCGTCTATCCTTCTGAAAATCATCTCGATGGCGTAGCCGAATTGCTGATCGGCAAACAGGTCTATGGTCTCATCCGTTAAGGCGGGAATGGCTCCATTAAACGCTATCAAACACAACATCAGCCCCCCCACGCCCAACGCCGCCCGGATAATGTGCGCCACCCCGAAACGCCGCCGCGCGATAATCATAAACGTCGCCGCCAGCAAAAATAATACCAACGCCGCCACCCCCCCGAAACGCTCGAGCAGAATGGGCCAGTCGGAATATCCAAACACCCTTTTCATCTCCTCGGCCATCTCCGGAATAATGCCTCCTAATATCGCCGGAAGGTGCAGCGCCATCGCCAGCCCCACCAAAATCGCTAAAATCGCGCACGCCAGTCCCAGACCCGAAAGCAAAAAACTAAACGGATGCAGCAGCGTATCTATCACTCCCGACTGACTTAACGCCGAATCCGTTAACCATCCTGAACCGCCATTTCGGATCGGTTGATATGCCGGTTGCTGCGCATAGGCCGGCCCTTGGTAATCGTACGGCTGTTTCATCTCAACGCCAACCTCCTTATCCGCCGCCGCCGCCGCTTCCGCCGACTTCTCTGCCGCCTCGGGCGCCGGCGGTATATCTTTTATTTCGCCCCGACTCTCCCATATAACCAGTCGGCGGCCCTGTTTGTCGGTAAACCGACCGCTCAAAATTAGTATTATATCAATGATCTGACCGATAAAACCCAGACCGAGCGTCAGCAGCCAGAGAATACCGGTGCCTATCTTACCCACGTAAAATCGCTGCAGACCGAAAATCCAGAGAAACATACCCCCCGATAGAATCAAGGCCCATAAACGCTTAAATGGCGATACGCCCGTTTTTAGGTGCGGTTGAGCCGCCGCCGCCCGGGCATAGGCGCTCTGGCGTTCCACCAGCCGGCTCGGCAAAAACAAAAGCACCAAAAACAAAATGCTCGATATGATGATAAAAAATATAGCTATCAGTTCCTCATCGCCCCGCAGCCGCATATGACCCAAACATAATGAGGCAACAAGTATCGTCTGTACGCACGCAAATAGTAACAGCGGCTTGACCAGGTAACGATACCACCCCATGAATGTCGAGCGGTATGTGCGCAGCACGCAAAATAAACTGAGTATCAAACTGCCCACGCCAAATGAAACCGACAAAGCAAATTCTTCCCTTCCCATTCTGGTTACTCCGGCGGCGATTACCAGCATCAAACCCAGCGTCAAAAACACCACAAAACCCGCCAGCCATAATAAACGTACAT
>Ga0111186_1005_pt1 | contig 35488 bp, 22 predicted proteins | sample DeeMarSWOR324_28_FD_80243 | JGI IMG/M metagenome (GOLD analysis project Ga0111186, IMG submission 80243) | Phycisphaerae bacterium SM23_30 | reverse complement strand
TGATGGCCCTGCCCGAGCATTTCAAATCGACGAATGCCGGCGGCGGGGTGATCCAGGATAGCGCCTCCAGCGCCTCTCTTTGCGGGGTGCTGGCGGGGCGCGAACGGGCCACTAATTTTTCCAGCGATAAAAAAGGCTGTGACGGCAAACTTACCGCCTACGCCTCCACCCAGGCGCATTCTTCCATCGAAAAAGCCGTCCGCATCGCCGGTCTCGGGAGCGACAACCTCCGCCTGATTGAAGTCGACGACCACTTTGCCTTGCGGCCGGAGGCTTTAGCCAAGCAGATCGAACAAGACAAACAAAACGGTTTAACACCCTGTTTTGTCTGCGCCACGGTGGGCACTACCTCTTCAAACGCCATTGATCCGCTGGGGGCGATCGGCAAAATCTGCCGTCAACACAATATCTACCTGCACGTCGATGCCGCCATGGCCGGCACCGCCGCGCTCTGCCCGGAGTTTCGCCATATCCATCAAGCCCTGGAACTGGCCGACAGCTATTGCTTCAATCCGCATAAATGGATGTTCACCAATTTCGACTGCGATTGTTTTTACGTGGCGGACAAGAATCGCCTCATCCGCACGCTGACCATCATGCCGGAATACCTGCGTAACAAACCCACCGAATCGGGCGCGGTTATCGACTACCGCGACTGGCATATCCCGCTGGGCCGTCGTTTTAGATCATTGAAACTCTGGTTTGTCATCCGCCATTACGGCCTGGAAGGGCTGCGTCATCACGTTCGCCGGCACGTCGAGTTAGCCCGGGATTTCGCCCGTCGGGTTCAAGCATCCGAAGATTTCGAGCTGGCCGTCAAACCGCCATTGAACCTGGTGTGTTTCCGTCACGTCGGCGGCGACGAATTCAATAAAAGAATCATGGATCAACTCAACCAAAGCGGCCTCTTATACCTGACCCATACCGTCCTGAACGACCGCTTCACCCTCCGCCTCAGCGTCGGGCAAACCCACACCCAGGCCCGCCACGTCGAAAACGCCTGGCGTCTCCTGCAAAAAACCGCCGCCCAACTGCAGCAACCGTGACGATGGGGTGGGCCGGCTGCAGCACTTATTATCAAAGGCACCAACGAGGAATCCGCTTGACAGGGGGCAGGAGCGGAGTTAGACTATTTATAGAGAAAAGTTGAGATTGGAACCAAAAAGGGGCGTTTTCCTGCCGGGTAACGTGAGGGGAACAGGAGTTACAGATGAAAGAAATGGTACGGTCAAGTATATTTATAATGCTTACGGGGGCGTTAGGTGCGGTTATCTTGAGCGGGCCGGCGAGGGGACAAATCACGCGGACGGATATCGACAGGATCCGCAAAAATGAGGCATTGTCCGCGGAAGATCTTCAAAGGCTGGAGATGTTTATCCAGATCCAGTTTGAGCAGATGGAATTGGCCCAGTCAGGGGCGGAATTAAACGAACCGGTGAGGGAGCTGTTAGCGATTACGACCAGCAATTCCAACAATCCCTTAACCCGGCAGCAATATTCGGAGCGGCTTGCCGAGATGGTGCAAGCGAGATATATGGCGGTTTTTCAGCGGGGGGTAAATCTGTCGGGCCAGGATTTGGAGGCCCTGCAAGAAATGGGAGCGCATCTGAAACGGGCGGCGGCGCTGCCTTTGACGGTGAGCGACCACCCCCGCATTATCGATGATTTGCTGCGGCTGCTGCAGGACGATCTGGAAGACGTGCGGAACTATGCGGCGAAGGGTTTCACCACGCGGAACATACACGAATATCTAACTCAGGTCGAGGAGACGGACGCAGTGGTGCAGAAAGTACTGGGGGGTCTGGATCAATGCCTGGCGCAGGAGAGTTCACCGGAGGTGATCATGCAGATAGCCACGGCGGCGAATCTGCCGGAGAAGGCGCGGGGACTGACGATATTAAAAAAATGCGTCGATAAACGGACAGCCCAATACCGTCTCTGGCAGGTGGAAAGCGAGGCGGCGGATTCGGAGATTCTGCATCAGGTATTTCTGGCGGCGGAGCAAAAGCTGGGGGCGAACGACAAGCGATCAGCGACGGATCTGCTGCGCAGCGCGGCGGAGTTGTATTGGGCGGCTTACCAACGTTACACGCGGGGAATCAGCTACCGGACGGAGGATGGTAAGACGGTGCCGCTGGTAACTGATCCAAGCCAACAGACCCTGAGAACGCTGCTGTTAGTGGGAGAAGACGGATTTCGGAGTATTTGCGATGCGGCCTTACAATCACCCCGGTCGCGCCGTCTTTTCTCCACCGCCATACTAGATCAAAATGCGGCGAGCCTGAGCGGGCCTTATGACGCGTTGCTGGGAGCGGGCGGTCAGGTCCAGCAGGCGTTTAACATATATGACGGCTGGGCCGCCCCGGCGGAACTGCCGGCGCCGTCGGCGGAAGTGATTCAAAAGGCGGAAAATCTGCAAAAGATCAAGCAAAATTCGATCATCGGCAAGGGATTTTAAACAGCGACAGCTATCAGTTGAGCGGGTCAATGGGGTAAAACAACGTTTTTTAAGTGGAATACCCATCCCCAGGCTGCGCTTGAGGCTGCCGCCCAAAGTCTAAATGTTTTATCTTGGGGGGGGCGTATTTGTGGTGAAGCGGTCGGAGAGATATAATGTGTAATTACGGCTTGATTTAGCCGAAAAAAATCATATCATCCATAAAAGCAGAGCTAAAATTATAATAGGCGATAATAGACAAGGGTAATACCGTGGGTTTTCAGGACCGTCCATACTATCAGCCGCCCCAGCCGGGCGGTTTCGGGGGCGGGCGGGGGATAGGCCGTATGGGTCTGCCCAGGCCGACAACGGTGGTTAAATACCTGCTGATTATTAATATAGCGGTATTTCTGCTGCAAATAATATTTAGTCAACGTCTGGAAATTTGGTTCGCCGCGATGGGCACCCAACCGCTGCAGGTCTGGCGGCTGATCACTTTTCAATTTTTGCATGCAGCGTCGAATCCGTTTCACTTGTTGTTCAACATGATCGGTTTGTATTTTCTGGGACCGATTCTGGAGCGGACCTGGGGGGGGCGAAAGTTTTTAACGTTTTATCTTCTCTGCGGGGCGGTGGGAGGATTCTTGTTTGTGGCAGCGAGTAATCTAGATTTATTAGATCGCAAGATGATATTAGTGGGAGCTTCGGGGGGGGTGTTGGGATTATTAGTAGCCTGTGCGGTTTTGTTTCCTCAGATTACGGTGATTCTGGTTCTTTTTCCGGTGCCGATTCGGGCAGCCGCTATTTTGTTGACGGCGGTTTATTTTTTAATCGTGATCACCAGCGGCCCTAACGCGGGAGGGCATCTGTGTCATCTGGGGGGTATGGCGACAGGGCTTGTTTGGGTGATGGGGCGGGGACATTTTGCGGCGCTGTGGCAAAAGAGACGACGGGGGGCATACCGGCGTAAAATGGAGCAAGAGGAACAGATACAGTACGAAGTGGATCGTATTCTGGCCAAGGTGCATGAACAGGGGATCCAAAGTCTCACGCGTCGAGAAAAAGAGATTCTGCGACGGGCGACGGAACGGCACAAGCGGGATTGAGTTCTACCATTACAGATTATAAACTACTAAGTTACATCAAATGTGTCTAATTCTTCCGCGAAAACGGCATTTTTTAAATTTAATTAAAAACCGGGTTTGGGTCAAGGCCAAAGGGTTCTGAGGATGATGTTGTAGGCGGCGTGGGCGCCGGCGGTGATGCCGTAGCCGCGGTAGCGAAAGAGGAAGGCGAAATAGACGCCGGCGGCGGTGCGGAAGATAAAACTGGTCCAGGTGAACAGAACCGTCGAGAAGGCCGTCAGGCGTCCGTCCACGATGCCGAAGTAATGATGCAAGGCGAAGAGCAGCGAGGAAATCAGCACGGCGATAAGGGTCGCCAGGGAAGCCTTGACCTTAAACAAATCCTCCAAAATCATCAGCATCAGGCCGATCAGGATCAGGCGAAAGATTAATTCTTCGTAGATGCCGGCGCCAATACTGGTGACCAGGTGAGCGAAGTAGGATTGGATGGGTCCGGGGAGGGGAAATTGGGCAAAGGCGGCGGCGCGGGAGGAGCCGCCGATAGCGGCGCTGAGGATCAAGAGGGGCACCGCCAGGAGGACGGATTCGAGAGCCATCCATCCCAACCATTTAAGTCGGGCCCGCCAGGGTTGTCCGCCGGCCAAATGCCAACAGAGTAAGATCACCACCACCACAAAACCCGGGAAAAGCCAAACCAGCCGGGGATGAATGCCGATCCATTGGGCCAGACGGGTCAGCCAAAGAAAAGATACCACGCATTTACGCGTGAGAATTTGCCCGTATTGCTCGGTATTCACCCAGAGGGTGCCCAGCTCATAGACGACTATCCAAGGCAGCAAGAACAGCAGGGCGTAAAGGGGACGGGAAGTGGATTCCAGGTAAGAACCCGGAGCGAAGTTCAAGAGCCTGCCGGGAGGAGCAAGAGGTTTTGTTTTTGGGGTGAGGGGCATTTATGAGGGCCTCATTACAAGATTCAATGTCATATGCCAGAAATTACCATATTACATCTTATGGGGTTGAAAACTATGCCGTTGATAAGACCTGCCCGGCTTTACGTCGGGGGCTGGTATTTATCTCGATTATCTTGCAACACCCAGGCGGTTAAGCTAACATGGGCGGCGTTTAATTGCAAGAGATTATGATGAGGCAGGATAAGCATTATGAGAGGCGATTTAATTGATATTTATGAGGTCTTGTTAGATCATTACGGTCGGCAGGGATGGTGGCCGGGCGCGGGCGGCTTTGAAACGATGGTGGGGGCGGTATTAACGCAGAATACCAATTGGCAGAACGTGGAAAAAGCGCTCGGCAACCTGAAAAGGCACCGGCGGCTCACCCCGGAGACGATTGACAGCATGGAGACGACGGAGCTGGCGCAATTTATTCGGCCGGCGGGTTATTTCAATATCAAGGCGCGCCGGTTGAAAAATCTGGTGCGGTGGTTTAGACAGGAATACGACGGTTCTCTAGAGGCATTGGAGGGGTGCTCGGTAGATCAGCTGCGCGAACAACTGCTGCAGATCAACGGCATCGGGCCCGAGACGGCGGATTCGATCATTCTCTACGCGGTGGGCAAGCCCACCTTTGTCGTGGACAGCTATACCTGCCGGGTTCTGGTACGACACGGTTTTATCAACGGGGAATGCGGCTACGAAGAGGTGAAGGAATTTTGTGAGAGCCGCCTGCCGGCGGAGGCGGGCCTCTTCAATGAATTTCACGCCCTGCTGGTGCAGGTAGGGAAATACCATTGTAAGGTTCGAGCCGACTGCACAAACTGCCCCCTGGAGCAGTTTGAACACACTATTGATACATAAAGAGTAGAGCTCCTGCCGGGCCAACGAACTATTCCGGCAGATCAGCCCTAAATAACTCTTGACGAACAAATAAGCAAAGACTTGCTATTCTTGTTGTTTGCGGCGATACATCACATAGATAATGATCAGCACCAGTAGAGCGCCTCCAAGAAGAACATACCAGAGGGCTGACCCAATGAATGCCGCCAGCATATTTGTCGGTTCCATGCAACTATCTCCTTGATTTGAGAGATCCTGCGACGATTCTCCTACCAATCTAAAATCGGCGATCAGTCAAATAATCACACTGGATAAAACATCGATAAACTCTTTTGTGTGTTAAATTTATATCGGTCTAGAACAGATAATGTCAATAAAAAAACCCAAAAAACAATTTTAAGCGGTTCTACATATGCAATGAAGACGTAAACAGCGGCGCAAAATTACAAGATTATCCCGGCGGTAAGGCAAAAAATACTTGCCATTGTATCTCTTTGATAATAAAGCATTTAGGGCAGTCGCCAGATTTTATTAACAGTGTAAGACTGGATTTTCCCTGGAATTTTAAGTGAAACCTCCCGCTAAAGCCGGGGGGCGGATAGACATGGTGTATTACTAACAAGCACGGTGGTAACGAGATCCTTCGCTGCGTTCAGGATGACAATGGACGTTTTGGATGACAACAGGCATTCTGGATGACCATAGGCGTTCGCGTTGATAAGGGGTATTCAGGATGACAGATTTTGCACATCTTCAATGGTTTTGGGGATGGGTTGGCCCAATAGGCGCCGGCCGTCTTCGGTGACCAGGACATCATCTTCGATTCTGATGCCGCCAAAATCCTTGTAGGCGAGCAGTTTTTGGTAATTGATAAAGGATTCGCATTTTTTATCGGCATGCCAGCGGTCGATGAGTTCGGGGATGAAGTAGATGCCGGGCTCGATGGTGACGATGTGGCCGGGTTCGAGGGCCTTGGCGAGGCGGAGATAGGCCCAGCCGAATTCCGGTCTTCTTTTGATGGCGTCGGTATAGCCGACATAGTCTTCGCCGAGGTCCTCCATATCATGAACGTCGAGACCCAACATATGGCCGAGGCCGTGAGGAAAAAAGAGGGTGTGGGCGTGGGCGTGGAAGGCTTCTTCGAGATCGCCCTGGACGAGGCCTACGTCTTTCAGGCCGGCCAGGACCGTGCGGGCGACCAGGGCGTGCACCGCGCGGAATTCGATGCCGGGTTTACAGGCGTCGATGGCTTTGGTGTTGCAATCGAGGACGATGCGGTAGATTTCCTTTTGCCGGTCGGTAAATTTGCCGCCGATAGGGATGGTGCGGGTGATGTCGCTGGCGTAATGGAGGGGTGATTCGATGCCGGAATCGTTGATGGCGATGTTGCCGGCCTGCATGATATTGCCGTGGTAATGGTTGTGCAGGGTCTGGCCTTTGATGGTGAAGATGATAGGGAAAGAGGCCGTCATGCCGCGGGAATGAACGATGTCGTCCATGCCGCCGACGATCTCCCATTCGTACATGCCGGGTTTGGCGTTTTTGAAGGCGTAGGTGTGGGTCAGGTAAGAAACCTCCAGGGCGGTTTCAATCTGTTCGACTTCCCGGGCGGATTTTATGGAACGCTGGGCGACGACGGCCTTTATGAGGGGTACGGATGCCCGGCTTTTGGCCTGGTCGGGTTGGACGCCCAGTAATCGCTGAAGTTTTAATATATTTTCCGGCCGATACGGGGGCAGGAAGTGGATTTTTCGATTATTCCGGACGGCACTTTTAAGGATATTTTCAAGTTGGGCCGAAGGGGCGGTATTTTCGACGCCGATCTTACGGCAATTTTCTCTCAGGGTGGGCAAGGGGCCGGTCCAGACGATATCCTCGACGGTTACATCGTCGCCGAAAACGGTTATCCGAGCCTGATCGACATCAATGACCGCCGCCAGACCGGGTAAATCGAGCCCAAAAAAATAGGAAAACGAGCTGTCCTGGCGAAAATGATAGGGATTGGCCGGGTAGTTCATGGGGGATTCATCGTTGCCGAGAAAAAGGATTACGCCGGATTTTACATCATCGATTAAACGTTTTCGCCTTTTAATGTAAGTGTCTGCGGGAAACATTAAAACTCCTTTCAGAGGTCAGCCCCCGACATAAAGTCGGGGGTTTAGTAACACGTGGGGCAAAGCCCCACCCTACATATTTATAACAGCATTAATATTCAATTTATAACACACCCCTAAATCCCCTCTCCAGAGGGGACTTAAGATTTGGGCGGGCCAAGAGCCCACCCTGTCAGTTAATCCGGCTGCTGAAGTTCCGACTTAGCGATCATGCGCCGGGACATCCAGCGGTTGAGCAGGATAAAAATCAACAAAATAACGGTCCATTGTACCAGGCAAGTCATGAACGATTCCTGCCGCAGGGGATTATACCAGTAATCGGGATCGTAAATGGTGGCGGCCTGATATAGCCACCAGCCTAAAAGGACCAGGGCCGCCAAGGGCACAAAAATACTGATGATGTAATCCCAGCCGAAGTGCAGTTTCCAATCGGTTTTTTCCACCAGGTCCTGAGTACGAACATTTTTAGCGTGCTGGCGAATGATGGTAAAGGCGACAAACCCTCCGGAGATCATCAAGGCGACGCCCCAGACGAAATCCTGATTGCTCAGTAATTTGGTATTGATCGCCGAAGGGATGCCCAAAAGATAACTGACGCCGACGACCAGACCAATGGCAACAGGACGTTTGAAGCCGGCATCGACAAACACCCGGGTGGGCAGCTCCAGCATGGCAATCAGCGAGGAAAAACCGGCAAACATCAGACCCAGGAAAAAGAGGGCACAAAGGGGGCGGCCGACGATGGACATTTTTTCAAACAGGACGGGCATCCAGATGAAGGTGATGCCGGTGCCGGCTTCGCCGCTGGTTTGCAGGATACCGATGATTTCTTCGGGGGTTTTATTCATTTGCGTGCTGCAGATGGAAAAGGCGGTGCCGAAGACCATCAGAGCCGCCAGAAGAGAGACGGTGTTGTTGCCGATGCCGGTGGTAAAGGCGTTTTTAACGGCCCCGTGTTCGCGTTTCATATAGGCGGCGTAAGTTAAAAACAAGCCCCAGCCGGCGCCGGTGTCCCAGGCGTTTTGGGTCAAAGCTTCGATCCAGGTGGAAGTTTTGGCCAGATCGGCCACATCAAGGGTAAACAGGTGGCGAATCCCTTCAAAGGCGTTGGGTAAGGTTAAGGAGCGGATGACGGCCAAGATTACGATACCCAGCAGGGTAGGTATGAGAATCTTATTGACTTTTTCGATGGATTTAATGCCTTTCCAGATAACGACGGTGCCAATGACCATAACGACAGCATGGGTCAGCAAAGGTACATATCCGTCCTGATACTGTCGCCAGGTATCTTGGGCGGCCTGTTCGGTCAAGGGCAGTTCGGTAAAGATAGATCGAACGAAATAATAAATCACCCAGCCGACGACGACGGAATAGAAAAAGGTGATGGCGGTGGAGACAAAGGCGATAAAGGCGCCCATCCAGGTGAAGGTTTTGCCGGCGGCGCGGCTGATCGTGCCCACCACCCCCTGGCGGAATTTTTGCCCCAGGGCGTATTCGGCGATAATCAGGGGGATGCTCCAAAGAAACAAAAATATCACCCAGGCGATTAGAAAGGCGCCGGCCCCGTTTTCGCCGCACTTGGCGACGATGCGGGGAAAGCGCCAGATGTTGCCGGTGCCGACGGCGATGCCGATGGCGCTCAGGAGAAAGGCCCAGCGGGAGGAAAAACGCTGATGAACACTGGTGTCGATTTGGTTTTCCATAAACACCTCTTAATTCGGAGATATTTCAACTGATATACTTAAAATTCGTTTTAGGCCGATACGGGTTTAATCTTTGAAGAACAACAAAAAGGCTACCGCACATAGAATAGTCAGGACACAGGGCACCAGGAAAATCGGCCGCCAGCGGAATTTGTCTTCTTTTTTGAAGTAATCCATAATAACGCCGGTTATTTGAGTGCCTACGAAGTTACCTAATCCCAAAGTCACCACGGCAATAAGGGCCTGCGCAGAGGCTTTGATGTCGTCCGGTGCTACTCTATCGACATACATCTGCCCCACGAAGAAAAAGAAGGTATAACCTAAACCGTGAAGGGTCAGCGAAGAAATCACCAGCCACACGGGCCTCATCATGGCAAAGACAATATAACGCAAAGGCCAGGCGATAACGCCAATCACCAACGTCCAGCGGTAACCAAATTTATCCAGAGAATAATCCAACAATAAAACCATGGCGATAATTTCGGCCATTTGCGCGACGGACATCACGGCAGAGACATTTTTATGTTTGACGCCGATATCCTCCAGAAAGGGCGCCGTCGGCACATAGTAGAACTGCAACTCGGTAGTAACGATAAAAGAGATAACCAAGAAAATTAAAAAGTTTGCATCTTTGAGCAGCCCAAAGGCATCCATGAAGGCCAACGGGTTTCCCGGCTGGTCGGGAGGAGGGGTGTGAGGAAGGAAAAAGCAAAATACCCCCATAATCAAAGATAATATTCCGGCCAGGGTCAGGGCGTCACTGCCTTTGATTCTCAATTTTCCCGAGCGCCGCCACAGGGCTATGAAAAGTCCGGCGACGATCCAGCCGATCGTGCCCCAAACGCGAACGTTGCCAGCTTGCGCGTCGGGATCGGTCAAGTGGGTAAACATCAAAGAATTGACCAACGCCAGTGTCGGAGCATAAAGCAAGGCGTAAAATCCCATTAATCCAAACAATCCCCAGAATCTTTTTTGAAAGGCCGCCAACAACAAGACCACGCCGCCAATCAAATGCACCGCCGCTAGAAATTGCTCTGTTGCAACCCAGCGGTCGGCAATTTGTCCGCCGGCAAATGGCGCCACGATGCATCCGAGCCATAAAGTAGCGTAGATCCAGCCGGTCTGCTTGCCGCTCATCTTTAAGGGGCCCACCAAATGAGAAGCCAAAATAGGCGCCCACGCGCCCCAGATGGCAAACTCCAGAAACATCATCACGCTCAAAGGAAGGTATAATTTTAGCTCCACAGCAACGTCCTTTCTTACTAACAGTTAACCACTAAAATCACTAAGTTTTTCGACGGCGAATTTAATATCTCCGAGGCGGTCGGAGCCGGCTTCGCGTTCGACGGCCAAGGCCCCGGCGAAGTTGATTTTTTTAAGGGTATGCAGGAACAGTTGGTCGTTGACCTGGCCGGCGCCCCAGGGCACTTCGGCGCCCCAGGTGCCGGGCGTTTTAGTGCGGTGAGCGTCTTTAATGTGGATGTGTTTGATCCAGCGGGCCAGGATTTCCATCGCTTCGATGGGATTTCCTTTGTCGTAAAGGATCATATTAGCCGGGTCGAAATTGACGGCCAGGGCGGAATGATTCAGCTCCTCCAGGAAAAGCCGCAGGTCGGCGGCGGTTTCCTGGCCGGTCTCCATGAGCAGGACGACGCCCTGGAGCTGGGCGGCGTCGGCCAGCACCCCGACCCGGTCGTAAAATTTCTGGGCGTAGGCCGGCTTGGTGTGGTCGAGAAAGCCGGCATGAAACGAGAGGTACTTCACCTCTAAATCGGCAGTAGCGTCTATGGCTTTTAACACCAGTTCCTTGTTGCCGGGCCAGTATTCATCCGGGCCCACGCCGCCGGTGCGCTTGATGGCCTCCAGGGAGGAATAGTCCTCCTGAGGAAAATCGATCATGCAACTGGTAATGGTCCAGTTTTGTTCACGCACCGCCCGCAGGTATTCGGCGCCGCTCTCTTCCAGGGCCGGCCTGACGGCCAGATGAATGTGTTCGAGGTCGAGTTTTTTCATCGCCTCGGCCACGCCCGGGACGTCCATTTGCAGGGACCAACTGCAGACTCCGATAGGCCAATGATAACACTTCAACATATACAATTACCCTTTGCTGCTATTAAAATAGGGGGCCAAGGGCCCGCCCCGCCTATTCAATTAGAATCTTTTCTCCGGTTTTCGCAGATTGTTTTTCCGCTTCGATGATGCGGACCGAATCGCACGATTGTTGGGGCGTGGTGACTTGGGCAACCTTTGCGCCGCGGATCAGACGAGCGAAATGGGCTATCTCCTGAAGATAACCGTCACCTTCCGCCACGTCAGGCGTAAAGGCCTCGCCCCCGGCGGGGCAGACCTTAAATGTCGGCTGCCGGGTGCAGTCATAAACGATAGTGGCTTTTTCAAGCACCAGATTAAAACTCATCTCAAAACCGAACGACGGCATCATAATCCAGCCGCCTTCGGCAGTAATCACTTTCTCATCGTCATAAAGGTACTGAGTTACGATATGGGGAATCGACCCATCCGGTCTGTGGGAGGCGAAGCTATGGACCGCCCGGGGCCGGCCTAATAAATATTGCACGTAATCGGTATCGTGAATGTGCAGGTCCAGGACCATACCGCCGGAGCGTTGTTCGTCGGCGAACCAGTTGTCGGCCGCCCAGTCGGGAGGCGACGCCAACCGGCGAAAACTGGCGGCGATCAAATTGCCGTATGCGCCGCTATCGACCAATTCTCTGGCTTTGGCGTATTCGGGCCAAAATCGAACGCAATGGCCGATCTGCAGAATTTTACCGCTCTTTTGGGCCGCGGCGATCATCCGCCGGCAGTCCGCGACGTTCAGGGCCATGGGCTTTTCGCACAAGACATGCACCCCGGCGGCAAGGGCTTTTTCCGTAAACTGCGGATGCATATGGGTCGGCAAGGTAATAGAGACGGCATCGAGCTGCTGTTCGGCGAGCATCCGTTCAAAATCAGCGAAAATTTTGGTGCTGCTGAAATCGACGGTTTCTGCCGCTCCTTCGATATTACCGACGGGCCTTTTGGTATCTTTAATAATATCAGGATTGCTGTCGCAGATAGCAGCAATCTGAATCTGTTCTAATTGCTTCCAACAGCGATAGTGCATCCGCCCCATGAACCCAAAGCCGACTATTCCAACTCGCTGCGTTTGCATTCGGTCTCAAATTCTATAATATCCATCCCGGGCGGTATTCATATTCCAGATACTGGTTCGCCTCAGGTTCATTAGTTATCTTTTTTCCATCCCAGTACAGCTTTTTACCCGTTGCCACCGCCACGTTGCCCAGCAGCACCGTCTCGGTCAGCGGTCCTGAATAATCAAAGTTGGTTGAGGGTTTCGGACCGCCCTTACAGCCCTGTACCCATTCGTCATAGTGGCTTTTGATACGGCCGAGGAAAGGTTCGGGCTTTTTATACTCTTGCATTCGGGATAAAGGCAAAAGCTGGGGGGCGGGGCCAAAATGAGTAGAGATTAAAGCGCCCTCCTCACCAATATAAAGTCCGCCGTTGGCGGGCAGATAACGATCGTCCTCCAGTTCTTTGGGGCGGGGAGGTTTCATGCCGCCGTCGTACCAGGTAAGCTTTAGAGCGGGCCGGTCGCCTTGAGCGGGGAATTCATAATGCACGGTAGTGGCGACCTGATAACTTTCCTCGCTGAATGGGGCGCTGCGGGCATAAACGCTGGAGGGCGGCCCCAAATCCAACGCCCAGGCCGCCACGTCAAAAATATGGCAACCCATATCACCCAAAGAGGCCGTTCCAAAATCCCGCCAGCAGCGCCAGTCAACCGGCAAATAGACAGGATGATAGGGACGGGCAGGCGCCGGTCCCAGCCATAGATCCCAATCAAGGGTATCCGGCACGGGCGGCGTTTCTTGGGGACGAGAAATGTTTCCTAATCCCCAGCCCCGGTTGCACCACAGATGGACTTCGCGGACCTTGCCGATAGCGCCCGTTTTGAGCATCTCCACGGCCAGCCTTAAAGAGGCGGTAGCGTGGATATGAATGCCCATCTGGGTGACCACCTGGTATTTGCGGGCCGCCTCGGTAAGGGCGCGAGCTTCGGAGATCTTATGGGTCAAAGGTTTCTGGCAATAAACGTGTTTACCCATTTTCATGGCGGCCATGGCAATTACCGCGTGGGTGTGGTCCGGGGTGGCGACCACGACGGCGTCGATGTCTTTTTGCTCTTCCAGCATTATACGGAAGTCGTTATAGACTTTAGCCTGGGGGAATGCCTTAAACGTCTTGGCGGCGTATTCCTGGTCCACGTCGCACAGGGCGACGATATTTTCACTGCGGAGATTTTCCAGGTCGGATTTTCCCTGTCCGCCTACTCCGATACCGGCAATATTGAGCTTTTCGCTGGGTGGAGTATGGCCGGGACCGCCCAGCACGTGTCGGGGCACAATGGTAAACGCCGCCGCCGTGGTCACGGCGCTGCCGATAAAATCGCGCCGGGAAATCTTGCGGCCCTTTGATTTATGATTTCTGTTTTGGTTTTTCATGGCTGTATTTCCTGATAAAAATGCACATTTTTTAAGCCTTATTAAATTGGTTATTATCTTTTCACAGATCGTTTGTCGCAAGGGTAATATCCGCGATTTCGGGGAAAAATTCCCTTGACCGGCTCTTGCTTTTTTTGCTAGAAGAAATAATTACTTTTACATCGTCAGCTATAATGACGGCGACATATTTACTTTAATGGCAATATGTTACGTCTTGTTGCCTCGGGCGGCAGGAAGCTGCGAATTTTAACCTATGAACCTGTGATAAATGGAGATTTTTACCTATGGAAATGCTGAAACTGGGATGCATCGGAGCGGGTTTTATCGGCAATTTTCAGGCCCAGGCGATGAAAATGGTTCGCGGCGTGGAGCTGGCAGGGGTTTATGCCCTGAAAGGGGCGGATAAATTGGCTCAATTCGCCCGGGATAATGGGCTTGGTGACTGCAGGGTATATCCCAACGTGAAGGAGCTTTGCAAAAACAGCGCGGTGGTGGCGTTATTTGCCCCGAACTACGTCCGGATCGAGTTGACTGAGCAGATAGTCGAGGCCGTGAAAGCCGGAGCCGAACTGAAAGGGATAATCTGTGAAAAGCCGCTGGGCCGCACCGTCGCCGAAGCCCAACGTCTCGTTGAGTTAGTCAGCCCGATAAAATTACCCACCGCTTACTTCGAAAATCAAATTCACATCAAGGCCATTAAAAACGCCCGTTCCCAACTGGAGCCGGTACAAAAAACGATGGGACCGGTCGCCCTGGCCCGCTGTGCCGAAGAACACGCCGGACCTCACGAACCTTGGTTCTGGGATCCGATCCGGCAGGGCGGCGGGGTGCTCTCTGATATGGGCTGTCACAGCATCGCGGTATCCTGGTTTGTTCTCACCCCCGTGGGCAAACCGGTAACGTTTCTGGAACCGGTCTGGGTAACCGCCGAAACCGCGCTTCTCAAATGGGGCCGGGACAAATATCGTAGAGAATTGCGGGATCGGATGGGCGTTGATTATGGTAAGACCCCGGCGGAGGATTTTTGCACCGGAACGATTAAATTTCGCCATCCCGATACCAACCAAATGGTCATAGGTCAATTCACCAATTCCTGGATGTACGACAAACAGGGACTGCGTCTGATGATGGACGGGCTGGGACCGGGTTATGCCTTCGAGGTCAATTCTCTTAGTTCGCCTCTGGAGATATTTATCAGCGACGCCGCTGCCGCAGCGGCGGCCGACGCCGAGAGTGCTTTGGAAAAAGCCACCGCTACACGGGGCCTGCTGACGGTACAGCCTAACGAAGTTGATCTATACGGTTATGTGGATGAGCTGGCGGATATGCGCGATGCGTTCCTGGCCGGCCGGGATGCCTTGCTAAACTGGCAATACGGCCTGGAGATCACCAAACTCGTCCAGGCCGCCTACATGTCCGCCGAAAGACATAAAACCATCTACCTCACCGACCCGGCCATCCAAAAAGAACTCAAATCATACCAATCCCTCATCGCCCAGGGTAAAGGAGCGGAGGTTTTGGGCCTCCTATAAAGGGCCTTATTCAATGATGCAGGATTTGAGCCAAAATTGGGCAAAGGCGGCAAAGTCGATCATATTAATAAAGCTGTTGTTGTCAACGTCATAGACGGAGCAGTCCAGGACGCCGGGCAAGTCTAGGAAGTAATGGTCGTTGAACTCGCTGTGGCCGAGGTACCCGAAACCGTTGGTGATGCGCGGCCACACCCGCAGCCGGAATTGATAGGCACAGCGTCGCCATGGTTGAAGGTTGCCGGGCGGGTCGGGAGCAAATTGGGATTGATATTCTGTATTTGTTACGCCATTCCAGAGTGGTGGCGGATTGGAATATAATTCCTGGGCGATGACGCCGCCGTTTTGGTTTTTACCCCAGATGTTGTCCAGGGTGAATTGTCTTAAAAAGCCGTTGGCATGACTTGCGGTGAGGGTGAAGCGGAGGTTTTCATTTTCATCGGTGAGATTGATGATACTGCATTCTTTGATCTCACCATCGTCGGCGGGGATATAGTAGGGATTATCGGGATCGTATTTGACGTTGTGGATGATCGACGTTACCGGAGTATTGTCGATCCGCAGGATCAGTTCGCCGGCGGCGATATCTCCCAGCGACGCCGTGACATCAGTCAGGTTGCCGGGGGGATCCTCACGATAGGCCTTGACGGTTAAGGTATATAAGCCGTTGGCGTAATTTCTGGTGTTCCAGATGATCCTCACTGTCAGGCGGGACCACATATCATCGGTGGGCGTGGGGGTTAATAGATATAGATCTTCGACGCCGTCGATTTCGCGAGGTCCGATAGTAACATATTCCGACTCCCATTCGGTGGTATAGAACCAGCGCACCTTGACCAGTTTATCGTCCAGAGTAACCCAGTCGCCGGGTTCGAGGGGATCGGGAGGGGTAGTGCCGTCCCAGAGGCCAGCCAAAACCTGGTAGTAATCAATATCATCCATGTTATCAGCACCGAAGAGGCCATGGAGCCAGAGGCTTCTGCCGAAGGCGGTGTTAACATAAGTAGGAATACCCAGGCCGGATCCCACCACATTGGCGGTTCCCTGCAATAAGTTGGGATTGAGGTCGTCTTGTGTGATTTCAGAACGGGGGATATTACCTACGTCGGTAAAGAGAAATCCACTGCCTGGAATAACCCCGATGCCTCCCAGATCGGCGCCCGGTCCCCCGTAAGCTCCCATGTCGTTACGGGTGCCATCGGAATCATTCATTAAAGGATTTGGATCGCCGGTATCAATACAGGGCGATGTTACCTGTAACCTAAGGTTGTCATCCAGGTTGCCCAGGATGTCGTCCAGGCCATCCGGATCGACAAACATAGGATCGGTTCCGATATTTCCCGGACCACCCCAGCCTCCCGTCCAGCCCTGGAGACAACTGTATTCAATAGTCGGGGCGCCGCTCGAATCGAAAAATTGGGCTGACTCATCGTCGCCGCCGGCGTCGGTGTTGGCCCAGAGGATACAACTGTTGAGAACCACGTCGTTACCGCCGGCGTTATGAATACCGCCGCCGGAAAAAACGGCGGAGTTTTCGTTGAGGGAGCAGTTTTGCAGTTCCGGGGGAAAACCATTGGGATTGCCCCCGACACCGGCGTTATAGATCGCCCCTCCATAACCGGCGGAGGAATTGCCGCTGAAAACGCAGTTGGTAAGTATAGGAGCGGCATAGTTATCCAGAGCCATCAAGCCGCCGCCGCCGCCGGAAATATTCCCGAGGAACATACAGGAGACAAAGACCGGATTGCTGTGTTGTAAGGAGACTCCACCGCCCGCGATGCTGGCCGTGTTGTCCATGAAGATGCAGTTGAACAGAGAAGGGCTGCTCGAGGCCCAGACACCCAGACCGCCCCCGTTGCCGCCGTCATTATCAGTAAACAAACAGTTGCTTACAGTTGGTTCTCCTCCTATCATAATTAGCATGCCGGCCCCGACGTAATCCGGGTAGGCCTCACCGACATTATAGCCGCCGGAGATAGTGAATCCGTCCAGGATGGCCGTAGCGTCATTAGATGCGCTGTAAACCACATGAAAACTGTTGTCGGTGACCATTCCCCCGTTGCCGATCTCACCGGAGAGGATGGTTTCGTGGGCGTGCCAATCTCTTTCGTCGCGGATGGATTCGGTGCCGCCGAAGCCGCCGTAGATTTCCACTTCGTTTTTCAGGGAGAAGGTGGCATTGCGATCACCGGAAGTGAAACCGACACCCTGGTCGGGTTTGTAATTACCTTCTGCCACCCAGATCTGATCCCCGGGCCAGGCCGCCCCCAACGCATCCTGAAGATCGTTGAACGCATGATACCAATTACGGCCCGTTTCGTACCCGACCGCGTCGGCATCGACATACCAAATGCATGATCCGGAGTCACTGATATGATAATCCACATCGACAAAGAAATCTACTAGAATTACTGTTTTATCGTTATTATACATATAGAATCTGATCTGATCGATTCTCTGGTTATCGGTGTTAATATCAAAAGATTGGGTGCCGGAATCCGTTCCGGTAAAATAATCCCCGCCGGAGGCCGCGTAATCATAAGTCACCACACCATTGGTGTAGGGTCGGGCAAAAACATATGCCCCCAAGGGGTCCATAGTGGCACAGTCGAAGGTAATGTTTATGTCTTGGCCGGTTATCAGGAGGGACGGTGAGGCGGGAACCATGTTAATATTGGTGATGGAATTACCGAAATAGTATTCCACATCAACGAATTTTTCCCAAAGCGTCAGACCGGTGTCTTCATCTCTCATGTAGATTCTAAATTGATCGACAAACGCATCTCCCGCGGAAGCGGGAATAGTGAAACCTCTGGTGAGGCTGCCGCTGCCATAAACAATCGGGGAACCGTAGTACCATTGATCCGGGTTGACGACCCCACCGGAATAAGCTAGTACCCAAATACGAACACCATTTACTTTATTGGTGGAATAGTCAAAGTCAACCAGGACATATTCCTCATTTAATAGCCCATGCGGAGAAGAAGGGCTGGGGACAATATTGACGATGGCATTACCAAAATGATAATCCACATCGATAAAATCTTCGAAAAGCAACTTGCCTGAGGCGTTAGATTTCATGTAGATTCTAAACTGATCTACATGCACATCATCGGAGGTAATGGTAAAATACCTGCTGCTCGAGCCGCTGGGAAAAGGTTCCAAGGCTGAGCCTTGCCATGCCGCACCAGGAGATATTGATCCTTTGGTATAGGGAATTACCCAAATACGCACCCCGCCCAAATCATCTGTGGTATACTTAAAGCTGACGGTAACATGGTCATTGTTGACCAATGCCGCCGGGAATGTTGGAGAAAGAATGGTAACCGCAATCTTATCTGCCGCTTGGGCATTTGGAGTCAGACCAAAACCGCAGACCAAAAGCACCAAAGCTAAAATGGCGACGCTAAATAGACCTTTTCTTTGTTTCATTTTCTACCCTTTCAATAATATGTGGTAAATTAGCCGCGTGATAATTGAGATAAGAGAATTTTAGGAAAAGAGTTCTCCTCACTTTATTGCCAGACGCGAACAAGATCTCAAGCTTGACTGTACTACTAATTATTAGATTATATATTAAGCTGTCAATTTGTCAAGAAAATAAAATGTGACGTAAATTGCAGTAAAGGTTGCCTTTATGGCCAAAAAGCCCTGCCGGGCTATTTGGCGCCGGGCAGGGCTTTCTAATGGAATTTTAATTTTTGAATGTTATAAACAGCAGCCGTGCGTAGAGACGCGAAATTTTGCGTCTCTACGGCTAAAAAATGTTTATAACAACAGGAACCATTTGACGTTTCAATTCCTGCTTATTTGCTGCCAGAGCCTAAAGAAATTGCCGCCCATTATTTTGCCGACATCGTCGGCGGAATATCCGCTATCCAAAAGGGCTTCGGCAATGGCCCGGAAACGGGCTTCCTCGCCGAATTCCGGGACATAGCTCATGCCTCTCAGATCACTGCCGATGCCCACGTGATCGATGCCGACCAGATCTTTTACATAATCAATGTGGCGGACCATCTCTTTCATATTTTTAAAGGAAGAAGAAGGCCAGATGCCGATGATGCCCCCTTTAGAGGCGATGGCTTTTATCTCGTCGTCGGAGAGATAGCGATCCCCCTCATAAAGCTTTTTCACGCCGGTGTGACTGAAAATGATCGGATCTTCGGATACTCTCACCGCGTCTAATGTTGTTTCTTTGTGCGCATGGGCCAGGTCGATGATAATCCCCAGCCGGTTGCATTCTCTAACGACCTCTTGGCCAAAGTCGGTCAGGCCGCCCGCCTGATAGGGTCGGGTCTGAATATACCCCAGTTCGTTTGCTCGAAAATGCACAAATTGCAGCAGCCGCAATCCCTGACGGTGCAGTTGGTGAAGGTTGCTTATTTTTCCTTCCAATCCGTCGGCGCCTTCCAGGGCCGGGATCAGGGCAATTTGGCCCCGCCTTTTGGCGCGCATCACCGTGCGGGGATCAGAGGCTAAGACCACGTCCTCATCTTCTTCGATGGTCTTGAATACCCTTTCCAGGCGGTCCACCGTAAAATCAAACGCCTCTCCCGGCTGGAGGGTATAATCTTCCCCGGCCCCCAAACGCCTGATTCGGGTGCCGTCGCGCTTGGTGTAACCGCCCTGGTAAGCCGCATCGGAGCTGACATTGCACACCACCACGTCGATCAGCCCCCGGCGATACCGGTCGAGTTCTTCGCGGCTGATACGTTCGACATTGGCCCGATGAAACTGGTCCGGATGGGCGTGCATATCGGCGAATACCGTCCTTTGATGGATTCGTTCGAGAGGGCTAATTTCTTCTCTGGGCTCTTCGACGGCGGGGGCCGATTTATCCAAATTCGGCTGGAGATTCCACTCGAAAAACGTCCAGGTGCGTTCCCAGGAGTCCTTAAGTTCACGCGAATCGCCCCGGCGGCTGAAACTGTGCCCAAAAGGTGGATCGACATAGACCTTGGTTTCCGACAGATACGGCTTTTTGGCCCGCAGGGCGTTGATCATGGCCTCGCATTCGACAAAATTTACATCCTGGTCGTTGGTGGCGACATGGCATAAAATCGGCACCTGCAGATTATCAACATGATAGACCGGCGAACGCTTGACATATTCTTCTCTATTTTCAAAAGGTAAACCCTGAAGACGTTTCTGGGTGGAAAAAGAACGCTGATAGCTGGGCCCCTTATAAGATAAACGAAAGATCAAATTAGTAACCGGTACTATCGCTGCCCCGCATTTGAACTCGGTCTGATTTTCACGGAACAGGGCGTGGCAGGTGATAAAGCCCCCATGACTCCAGCCCATTATGCCGATCCGTTCCGGATCGATGTGGGGCAGATTCTCTTTAAGGTAATCGTACGCCGTGATGCAGTCATCGACTTCATAACCGCCGTAATCAATCTCCCGGTGAAATTCCTCCCCGTAGCCGGTGCTGCCGCGATATTCCGGACAAATAATCACATAGCCGCGCTCCACCGCTTCGGCGATAAAACGAAAATAACTAAAGCCCATGTTGCTGTGCACCCCGCCATGCACCCAGACCATAGCGGCATGGCCCTTGGGGCCGCGCTTCTCCAGCGGTTGAAACACATAGGCCGGGATATCCAGATCGCCGATGCGGCTGCGATATTCGATCTTTTTATAATCAATAATACCGGCGCAGGCCTCTTCAAATTGCCTGTCGGTCTCGGCCTTTTGCTGCATGGCCCTCTCGTAATTAGTTCGGGGATGGTCGTTGGGTTCGTTGCTGACGTACAACCGTTCCTGGCGCGATTCCTGCCCTCCTCGTGCTCCCCGCAGTCCCCGTTGACTCCAGGCCGGATCGGCCATGAAAAGCAATGCTAATCCCGGGATTAAAAGCCATCCGATTTTCTTTAGACAGGTGTTCATGGTTTACGCCTCTCCTTTCTTATTTTGGGTTGCGGCAATGATAAAACCTCAATTTCGATTGATCTCATTCTTGGTGGGGCGGGGTTCGCCCCGCCGAAAACTTAATTATACACTTTTCACCGCCCAATTCAAGCATCTTCTATCTACTTCACCCCCTAGCCCCCGACGTAAAGTCGGGGGGGCTTTTTTGTGGGGCGGGGCTTTGCCTGAAGAGTTAACCTTATTCAGGGCGGCTCAGTATTTTGTTAAAAATGTTAATCGCCTGGTCAATCTGATCGGAGGTTACATCCAGATGAGTTACGGCCCGGACGTTTTGGGCGTCTCGGGGCGAAACCAGGACTCCCTCTTGACGCAGTTGGTCGGCCAACTCCAACGCCGACATGGTTAATACTTTAAAGATAACGATATTGGTTTCCACGTTTTGTGGATCAATTTCCAAACCATCAATGCCGGCAATGGCTTCGGCAAGCTTTTTAGCATTGGTGTGGTCTTCAACCAATCGTTGGCGATGATTATCCAGGGCATAAAGGGCGCCGGCGGCGATGATGCCCGCCTGCCGCATGCCGCCCCCGAACTGTTTGCGAAAGCGGCGTGCCCGCGCGATAAACTCCTTCGTACCGGCCAATGCCGAACCTATCGGCGCCCCCAGCCCTTTGGAAAAACAGACGCTGACGGAATCAAAATACTTAGCATATTCTTTCTCCGGAATACCCGTGGCGGCCGAAGCGTTCCATAAACGCGCCCCGTCCAGATGCATTTTTAGCCCCGCCGGCCGCGCCGCCGCCGCCACTTCGGCAATTTTTTCGATCGGCCAGATACTGCCGCCCCCGCGATTGTGAGTGTTTTCTATGCACACCAGCCGCGTCGGGGCAAAATGCACATTCACCGGGCGCAGGGCCGCCTTAACATCTTCGGCGGTGAAGATGCCCCGGACGCCCGGCAACAGTTTGCACATCACCCCCGACAACGCCGCCGGCGCCCCGGCCTCGTAAACATACATGTGGGCCAGGCCCTCCAGCAATACTTCATCGCCTGCCTGGGTGTGGATTCGCAGGGCCACTTGATTGGTCATGGTGCCGGAAGGCATATAAACCGCCGCTTCTTTGCCGAGTATCCCCGCCGTACGCTGTTCCAGTTCCTTGACGGTAGGATCTTCGCCGTGCACGTCATCGCCTACCTCCGCCCGGGCCATCGCCTGTCGCATCGGCTCGGTAGGCCTGGTTACCGTGTCGCTGCGCAAATCAATCATCTATTTCACTCCTTCACATTAAATAGGTGTTTGGTCCCGCTATTATAAATTAACCGGCGCCCCTGAGCAAGAATGGATAAATATGTACTTGTTTGCATAAAACAAAACCCTTAACATTATCAAATTAATCGCTGAAAGGTTATCGCGCCGGATAAAGCCTCGCCCTCCGGCTTTACCGTTTTCAAATTACAAACTAAAGTTTTACAAAGTCCGGTTAGAAAGGAAAAAACATGCGTAAGAAAATCATTAAAATATGTATGATCTTACTATTATCAAATACCATGGCCCTCTCCCAGGAAAAACTCATTCCCGAAGAAAAATCATGGCTGGAAAAGGCTGATACGTATCCAAAAAACGGGTGGATATATTTTTATGCGGAAGGGAAACCGTTCGAGAGGGGATTTCAAAACGGGTACTTGTTGGCCGAGCATATCGACGAGACGATAGAAATCATCTCCTACTATTTAGAAAAAACCACTGAAAAGAAATGGGATTTTTATCGTAACGCCGCCGAGAAAATGTTTTGGCCCGTCCTGGAGCGAGAATATCAGGAGGAAATTAAAGGCATCGTCTCAGGATTGACCAGGGCCGGCGTAATCAAATACGATCATATCGACATCACCGCTTATAACGGCTGGATCGAACTGGCCTGGTATTATCTGCCTCACACCAAAGCCCACGGCTCCTGCAGCGCTTTTATCGCCGCCGGCAACGCCACTCCCGACGGCCGCATCGTGGCGGCCCACAACTTGTGGTATGATTACATGTTCTGCCGCAAATGGAACGTCATCCTCGATGTTAATCCCGATAAGGGAAATCGGTTTATTACCCAGGCCTTCCCCGGCTGGATTTTCGGGGGCACCGATTTTTGGATCAACAGCGCCGGCCTGGTCGTCGTCGAAACCACCATAAGCGGATTTGAAGGATTCGACCCTGAGGGTATCCCGGAGTTTCAAAGGATTCGAAAAGCCCTGCAATACGCCTATTCCATCGACTCCTTTGCCGAGATCATGCTCAAAGGCAACAACGGCGGTTACGCTAACGACTGGCTGATTGGCGATATTAAAACCAATGAAATCGCCCGTCTGGAGCTGGCCCTGAAAAATCCCCAACTGGAGAGAACCTTCGACGGCTACTTCACCGGTTCCAACGTCGCTCAGGATCCGACCGTGCGCCGTGAGGAAGCCGGGGGTATGGACTATACCAAGATGTCGTCTTCTCCCCATGCCCGCTGGGCCCGCTGGCAGCAGTTGATGCGAGAACATTACGGCAAAATTGATCGAAATATCGCCCGGCGCCTGCTGGCCGATCATCATGACAGTTTCCAACAAGCATACAATCCTGGTAGCCGTACCTTATGCGGCCACGTCGAATATGACCCCGACGGCCTGCCGGAATGGGATTGGCCCCCCTTTTATCCCGGCGGCGCCATTGACGCAAAAGTAACCGATTCCGAATGGGCCTCCCAGATGAAGTTTTTCGCCAAGTTCGGCCATTCCTGCGACATCCCCTTCCTGGCTGAACCTTTTCTTAAAGCTCATCCGCAGTACGAATGGCAGAAGCCTTACCTAATAGATCTTCCCTCTTATCCCTGGACCATTTTCCAGGCTAAAAATTACAGCGCCATGCTCAATATGATCAAAAAAAACCCGCCTTAACCGCCCCAACCTCTTGCCCTGGGCGCTATGACGTACTCAACCAACCCGACGTCCGGGAGGACGAACATTTTTACCGTTACGCTTGGTGAGCGTATCGCCCAGATCATCCCGTGCCGCTTCTGCCAGTATTTTAAGTTGTTCGACGACGAGGGGATATTTATCTGCCACGTTCTTCGTCTCGGAAATATCATCTTCTAGATCGTAAAGCTCCAGGCCCGTTTGGCCTTGGGCATAAGGCCCCGGCAGACCGTCCCTTCCCGGCGCTACCCCCGCATATGACCGATGGCTGTGGGGAAAGTGCAGCTTCCATTTTCCCTGACGCACGCATCTAAGCTCTCGGCCGTAATAATAGAAATAATGATCGCGCGGGTTGGCGCCCTCTCGGCCCTCCAGCAGAGGCAGAAGACTAACGCCGTCGATCTTGTTTTTCGGCAGCGGCGCCCCGGCAATTGCCGCCAGCGTCGGCAGCAGATCAATGGTGGCGGCCATCTCATCGCAGACCCTTCCCGAGGGAATATGCCCCGGCCAGCGCATCAGGCAGGGCACCCGCACGCCGCCCTCCCACATGGTGCCTTTGCCTTCCCGCAAGGGAAAGGCCGAACCGGCGTGATTGCCGAAGTTTAACCAGGGACCATTGTCGCTGGTGAATATCACCAGCGTGTTTTCCGCCAGCTTGTATCTCTCCAGGGATCGGAGAATCTGCCCCACCGACCAGTCGATTTCCATCATTACGTCCCCGTACATCCCCTGTTCGCTTTTGCCGCGGAATTTGTCCGATACCCCCAGCGGCACATGGACCATGCTATGGGGAACGTAGAGAAAAAAAGGCCTATCTTTATTTTTTTCGATAAATTTGACCGCCCGTTCGGTGTAGCGGGTGGTCAGAGTATCCTGATCTTGCAGAGTGCGGATTTCCGTAACTTTTTCATTGCCGTCGATCAGCGGCAAAAAGGGATAACCGGCTTTGGCGCCTTCTGGGGCGGGTTTGCCGTCATAACCAATCGGCCACATGTCGTTGGAATAGGGAACACCCAGGTATTCATCAAAACCATGTTGTAAAGGTAGAAATTCGCGGTGATGTCCCAGATGCCATTTGCCGAAGATGCCGGCGGCGTAACCTTTTTTCTTGAGAACCTCGGCAATGGTTTCTTCCTCCGGATGCAGACCGTGCTGGGCCCCTGGTCCTAAAGCACCCAGAATACTCACGCGATTGGCGTAGCATCCGGTCAAAAGCGAAACCCGCGAAGCACTGCAAACCGCCTGAGAAACATAAAAGCTGGTGAACCGCATCCCCTCCCGGGCCATACGATCGAGGTGAGGCGTGGTATAACCCTTAGCCCCGTAACAACCGACATCGGCGTATCCCTGATCGTCGGTAAATATGATGACAACGTTGGGCGGACGCTTATCGCCCCCTCCAAACATCATCTCCCCGGAACAGCCCGTAAGGGCAAGGGCGCCCGCCGTCGCCCCTATCAATTCCAGAAACTCACGCCGCGTGGTTCCGTCGTTTCTTCTTCGCATAATCATATGAACCGCCTTCCTTAATCACTAAGGTCTTACAAAAGTCCCGTTAATATATAATGCGATCAAACCTGCCTCTTTCAACCAAATAATGCCCCCGCTCCTCAATGCCGTTCATAACAACTGGTATAGGCAATATTTACAATTATAGTGGTTCTTTCCCCTTCTGCAAAATGGAAATTGTGGCTAAATGGTTTGCATATCCCGGGTGGATTAGGTAGCATGTTAAACCGTAGAAAAAACACGGATAATAAAAGTACATCCGGATAATCTCCGGTAAAATAAAATCCCGTTTTGCCGAACCGGACGTCATCGGTGCCGCCCAGCCGACGCCCTGCTTCACCAATAAGCGTTTCGCGGAAAAGAGAATCGGCAAGGCACGCAGTGATAAGGCGATAAACCTCGGCGCCTTCATCAATATTAAAGCCTTAAAGTTAGGAAAGGGCGAAGCTATATGGAACAAAAGCTTAAACCGCTTATCGATACCATGGGCGAAATCAGACTGGATTATCCCATGAACCTGATCGCCGAAATCCTCCATAGCGGCACTTGCTGCGTACGGATAACCTTGGGCGATCCCACCCTGCATGGCCCGGAGGCCTTCGATAATGTGATAAACGAACTGGCCGCCTACGAACGGCATATCGACGCCCACCGCGATTATTTTCTCAAAGCCACCTGCGCCGCCGACCTCGACAGGGCCCAAAAAGAAGGCCGCCTGGCGATAATGTACCTGTTTCAGAACACCACCCCCATCGCCGATGACCTCGACAAGCTGAACTTTTTTAACAACCTCGGCGTCCGCAGCATCCAGCTTACCTACAACACCAGAAATCTCGTCGGCGACGGCTGCATGGAACGCACCAACAGCGGCCTTTCCGAATTCGGCATCAATGTAGTTTATAAAATGAACCAACTGGGTATGCTCATTGATCTATCTCATGCCTGTATGGCCACGATGGCCGACGCCCTTAAATTTTCCCAGAAGCCGGTTATTATTTCCCATTCCGGCTGCAAAACCGTCTTCGACCATCCGAGAAACACCGACGATAAAAACTTAAAGGCCCTGGCCGACCAGGGCGGCCTCATCGGCATCTACCAGATCAATCCCTTCCTGGGCCCCAAAGACCGCAACAACCTTGATGATTACTTAAACCACATCGATCACGCCGTCAAAGTCGCCGGCGTTGACCACGTCGCCGTCGGCAGCGACCGCGAACATCGCACCATCCCCGACACTGATGAAGAAAGAAAGAAACTGGAAGAGGAACTGGCTAATTACTATCCCGATAAAAAACAAAAAATCCCCTGGCCCTTCTTCATCTCCGAACTCAACCACCCGCGCCGCATGGAAACCATCCGCCGGGGCCTCGAAAAAAGAAAATACAAAACCTCCGACATCGAAAAGATCATGGGCCAAAATTGCCGCCGACTAATAAAAGAGGTAAACGGCTGATAACTAATAGGAATTTACTATGAACAGACGAGATTTCTTAAAAACCGCATCTTTAGCCGTACCCGCTCTTGCCTGGGGTATGGCCGATAGCGCCAGACCTCAACAAAAATCCAATTCCCTCGTTATCGACGGAATGGCCGAAATCAGAGTCACTTATCCCATGGACCTGATTAAAGAGGTGCTCGCCGGCGGCACCAACGTCGTACGCATCTCCCTGGGCAGCCCTCTGCCTCCCTCTCGGGCATTCAGGATTGTAGTTGATACCTATGCGCAGTATGAACGGTACGTCAATGATAATCGAGACTTTCTCACCAAAGCCGCCTGCGTCGCCGACCTCGACAAGGCCCAAAAACAAGGCCGCCTGGCCTTGATGTACTACTTCCAGAACGCCACCCCCATCGAATATGACCTCGATAAGATTGACTTTTTCCGCAACCTCGGCGTCACCAGCATTCAACTGACCTACAATGTCAGGAATCTGGTGGGCGACGGCTGCATGGACCGCACCAACGCCGGCCTCTCCGAATTCGGCCTGCAGGTCATTGATCGCATGAACCGCCTGAATATGCTGGTCGATTTATCCCACGCCTCCATGGCCACCATGGCCGACGGCATCAAATACTCCAAAAAAACCGTCATCGTCGGTCATTCCGGCTGCAAGACCGTCTTCGATCACCCCCGAAACACCACCGACGAAAACATGAGAGCCCTGGCCGATAAGGGCGGCGTCATCGGCATCTATCAGATCAATCCTTTTTTAGGCCCCAAACAACGCAACACCCTGGATGATTACTTAAACCACATCGATCACGCCGTCAAAGTTGCCGGCCTCGACCACGTCGGCATCTCCAGCGACCGCGAACACCAATATATTCCCGATACCGAGCAAGAATTTAAGCGCCTGCAAAAGGAAATGGTCGGCAAAAGCACCAAAGGTGTCTTCCGCGGCGCCGAGGTGAACCAGATCGACTGGCCCTTTTTCATTGCCGAATTAAACGGGCCCCGACGCATGGAGACCGTTCGCACCGGCCTCGAAAAACGCCGCTATAAAACCGGCGACATCGAAAAAATCATGGGCCAAAATTTCTATCGGGTCTTCAAAGAAGTCATCGGCTGAATAGCCTCCACCTTTAGCGTTAATATCCTAATTGCACTCCTCATTCAATGTAAACTTTTGTAAATAAATGACTTAAAGAATATACCCCCCTAAACTAATATTCCCATTTTACCGAGTAAAATAATAATATATAATAATATACAGTAATATATAACATTATATTTGATAAATACATAATATACACTTAAAATATATAATAAATATTAAATAAGGAGAAATCTATGGAGAAAAAAAGAATATTATCGACGGAATTCTTTCGGGATTTTCAGGATAAGGAAAAGTTCTTTGAAACGTTAATCAGCGATGAAAACATGCTGCCTCGAGCGGTGAACCTGTTCAAACTCTTGATTATCTGTTCGTTTGTGTATGGCATTGTTATGGGAAGCTTCTTTGATTATCGACAGGCGCTTGCCTCTGCCATAAAAGTACCTCTGCTTCTTTCACTGGGGATGTTAATATGCTTTCCCGCCTTTTTTATCATTCAATACGCTCTGGGGTCCCGGCTTAGGTTCTGGCAGGTGTTTATGGTTATCCTGTCAGGCTTTGTGGTGATGGGGCTGATTATGGTCGCCTTCGCCCCCATTGTCCTTTTCTTTGTCATCACCGGCGACAACTACTCTTTCCTGAAACTTTTACATGTTGTCATATTCGCCCTGGCCGGTATCTTCGGTATGAAAACTATCTTGGACGCCTTGCGCTTCTCCTGCGAGAAAAAAAATATTTATCCGAGAACCGGGGTGGTTGTTTTCCGGTTTTGGATTATAATCCTGGCCTTCGTCGGCATGCAGCTGGCCTGGAATTTGAGACCCTTTATCGGGGCCCGAGATCTGCCCTTTGAATTATTTAGGGCGCGAGAAGGAAACTTTTATATAGCGGTGATTCGATCCATGACAGACTTGGTTAAATCTGCCCCGGAGAAAACTAACCGTAAGAATGTCGAACCGTCGGCGGCTCAGGATACCATGGAACCCAACAAAGAAGGAAAAGTCAGTGGAAAATGACATTATGACCCTGGAAGAAGTGGCCGCCTATCTGAGACTCAAACCTCAGACCATTTATACCTGGGCCCAGGAAAAAAAAATACCTGCCGCTAAATTAGGACGGGAGTGGCGCTTCAAAAAGTCGATAATTGACGTTTGGTTTATCCGGCATATCGATGAAAAGTTCAGCGATGTCATAAACACCTGGAAAGAAAAACAGGGTAAACAAGACGCCGGTGCAGATACTAGAAACCTATAACAAAACCTCCCTTGCCACACCGGCAGCTACTTCCGTCATTCTGAGCCCCGAAACGCCGGGAAAAAATCTATTTATCCCCCGATGATTCGATCGATTTCTTCGAGCGGCACCCCTAATCTTTCTGCCGCTTTCTGCCGATCCTGCCCGAAATACTCCAAAGTATTCTGAACATGCTCTTTGATTACCTCTTCCAGTCTCCGGGGCCGGAAACCTTCACCGGCCGCGGCGGCTTCCGGCTTGATCTGGTCTTTGATATAGGCAGGCAGGGCGCTTTCGGTGATAATGTCGGATTCCGCCCCGGCCACCGCCCCGGCGATAATGGTGCCCAGCTCCTGTACATTATCGGGAAAGCTGTATCTCCTCAGGCAATCGAGGAAATCCCGGGAAAAGCCCGTGATCTTCTTTCCCGTTTTTTGGCATTGTTCTTTCAGAAAATGCTCCGCCAGCAAGCCGAGGTCGTCGAGCCGTTCCCTGAGGGACGGAATCCTGATCGAGTTGACCATCAGATGATACAGCAGGTCTCGGGAAAATACATCTTCGTACTCCTGAAGGGTGAGGTCGTGCGTGGATGAGACAATCATCCGAACATCAATTTTTCGCACCTGCGCGGAGCTTTCCCGGCAGTATTCTCCCGTCTGGATCACCCGCTTAAGTCGTACCTGCACCGGCAGCGTCAGGGCGTCGATGTTGTCCAGAAACAAAGTTCCCCCGTCGGCTTCTTCCAATATGCCGGTTGACTCCTGCTCGGAACTGCTCCATCTCCGGGCCTGACCGAAGAAAAAGGCGCAAAACCTCTCCGGGTCCTGACTGTCCGCCTCCACTGCCAGGAAAGGTTTCTCCGCCCTGGCGCTGGCCTGATGAATGGCCCGCGCCAGAGATTCTTTGCCCGTACCCCGCTCCCCCCAGATAAAAATGCTCAGATCGCTGGAGGCCATCTTTTCCGCCTGGTGTAAAAGACGGATCATACCCGCATCACGGGTGGGAAAATGGTCGAAGGCGGCGGGATGGGTTAGTTCCTGCCGCGTTAACTGGGGCGGAAGCCGTTCGATAGTCTGATGGATATCCCGATGCGCCGCCGCACTTTCGAGTACCTCTAAAAGCTTCTCATCCTCCACCGGTTTTATCAAATAATCAAAGGCGCCGAGCTTCATGGCGTTAACGGCCAGGTCCACGTCGCTGACGCCCGTCAGAACCACCACCGGAATATCCAGGCCCTTCTGACGCATGTCGCTGAGGATGTCTATCCCGCTCACGTTAGGCATGTCCATGTCCAGCAGTATAATGTCGAAGGGCTCCCGCGCCAGCGCGCCGGCTACTTCGCGAGAATCGTTAACCACCGCCAGGTTAAAGCGGCCCGTCTGCGTTAAAAAAACATTGAAATAGTTGGTCACCGCCACGTCATCGTCAACAATAAGTATCTTTTTCATGGCCTGGGATCTTCCTTGGCGGCGCCGGCGCCGCTTTGCACCGGTATCCGGATGGTAAACTTGGCGCCGCGGCCAGGCTCACTGGTGACGGAGATGGTTCCGCCGTGCTCCTCGATTATCCGGTAGGCAATGGCCAGCCCCAGCCCCGTCCCTCCTTTGGCCCGCTTGGTGGTGAAAAAGGGATCGAAAATCTGTTTCATGGTCTTCTGGTTCATCCCCACCCCGTTGTCCTCGACCTCTACGACCAGGTCTTTATTCTCCCTCCGGGTGCGGATGGTGATCAAACCTTTAACGCCCTCCCGCATGGCATGGCTGGCATTGACCAGCAGATTGACGAAAACCTGTTCGATCTTTTGGGAGTTTCCCGTGAAACTCGGCAGATCCTCCGCCAAATCCAGCTTGATATCGGCGCGCTTATGCACCTCGTTGTGCACCAGGCGGGCGCTGGCCTCGATGAGCGTATTTATATCCACCGTGTCCACTAACAGTCCTTCGTCCTTGCGGGCGAAACCCCGCAGACCTTCCACGATTCGGGTAATTCTTTCGGAGCCGTGCGCCATATCGTCAACCAGAGTCATAATGTGTTCCCGGAGGAAATCATAATCAAGCCGGGCAATCTTCAGATTCGGATGCGACTTATAGTACTCGTCCACAAGCGGCAGCAGGTCATCCAGCGCCTGCTTAACGATCTTTATATTTCCGCGGATGAACTGGTTGGGATTGTTGATCTCATGGCCGATGCCGCTGACCAGTTGTCCCAGCGAGGCCAGCTTGTCGGCCTGCTGCAGTTGCTGATCGTAGGTCTTCTCCAGCGTGACGTCCCGGTAAAACTCCAGAATGCCGTCCACTTCGTGCCGCTGGTTATAAACCGGCAGGGCGTGCACCTGTAAATATCGATCATTGTGCTTCATGGTGAGCATTAGCGGCGTCTTGTCCCTAAGGATCCGGGCCAGCCGGCAGTCTTTGCAGGGCCGGTCTCTCTCGAAAAAGGTTCGATAACAAAAATCACCCGGTTCCACGTTCTCCCGATTGGTCATAATGATCTTACGGTTCTTGTCAATCAGCACCACTTCATCCGGTATGGCCTTGAACATCGTCTCCAGGCGGAACTTGGCCTCTTCCCAGCCCCGGTTGAGCCGGTCCATGTAGGAATTCACAATGCTGAGATTGTTTTTTTGCTCCTCGAGCTCTTTCGTGCGGGAGGCAATCTCGGCCTTCAACTCCTGCAGACGGCGGTGGTAATCCGCCTCTTCTTTCTGGATCAGGGCGATTTTCTCCCGGAGTTCCTTTCGTTCCAGGGCCAGATTAAGAATGCGGCCGATTTCATCCAGCATCTTCTGCTCTTCCGGCAGCAGCTCATATTTATCATCCGGATAACCCACCCGGACCTCGCCTTTATGCTGCTTTCCTACCACCAACTTGACCGATAGATAGTTTTTCGAAGAAATTTTTTGTCCGTACTCCACACCCTGATAGACTGAATATACCAACACTTCTTCCGGATAAAGCATCCCCTCGCTAAGATACCGCGGCAGCTTACTAAAAAATTCATCCACGGAACTGGAAACCTCAATCCAGTCGGCCACCTCGTAAAGGCAGGCCAATTCCTTTATTCTTTCATTTTTTTCCCATTCCTCCTTTTTACTTAACCCTTCCACCTTGTTACCGAAGAACAGCCATACCCCCCCGCTTTCGGTCTCGGCAAATCCGGCCTTTAGAGGTATGGATCGGGACTTGTTATCTTTGGCGCTGTAAACGGCAATGCTTCGGATCCCCGCTCTGGCCTGGGCCATCGCCGCTCGGAACATCATGCTTGAGTCCGACGTTATGACCTCGCTCAGATAACGGTGCCGCAGAGAAGATTTTTGGGAGTAATCTTTGTCGAAAAGCTCGTTGACGTGAAGTATCTGTTCTTCGTCATCCACTACCAGCAGGTAGTCGAAAATACTTTCCATAAAATAGTAAAGACTTTCACGCCTGAGCATGACCAAGAACCTCCCCTCAAACCTGCCTGCCCTCGGAAAACCTTCCCGGCACAGGCTTTTTGTATTATCAATACCTGACTCTGAACCTGTCGGTGCCTACGTCCCTGATTTGCTTTTTGTACTTCTCTCCATGGGTCAGGGGCGGCGGAATCGAACCCGTACGAAAACCCGTCTCCGCGGCAACCAGACGCAGCTTTCCCTCATCCAAAACGCGCTCTTGACCCGTGTTCCAATAAAAGCACCGCCTGGGGCCGAGTTTATCACGCATTATACCCTCAATTTCCCGGAAGGGCTCGGATCCTGTTTCAATACCGAACTCCGCCGCCAATACCTGCAGTATTTCTCTCCCGGAAACGCCCGCCGGCGGCTCCACCGTCCGGGAAAACTCGATTACCTGGCCTTCAAAGTTGCACCTGGTGCCGCCGGCCTCCAGGTAGGTCGAGCCCGGCAACACTACATCAGCATACTGGGTGGTCTCGGTGTCTGTCCAGTCCATAGTTGCCAGGAATTCCAAATTCTCAAACCACACGCCGCTCTGCCCCCAGGCCAAAGGGTCTTCTCCTATTATCAGCGCCGCCCTTATCTCTCTGTCGGTCAGTAGTTTACGTAACTCCGCGTGACTGGCGGCGCCGGCATAACTACCCTCCGGAGCAACCCGGCCGGGACCAAATACCGGATCTGCGCCCATTATCTCCAGAGAAGCACTGTTAGAGATGGTTCGCGGCAGAAGCAGATCCGCTTCCCGGCCGACTGCCCTCAGCAGTACGATAAAGTTGGCTATCGTCTCCATATCACCCGGGGCCTGGTCCTGGTTACGATCGGGACTGTGAATGAATACCATCTTTTTTGCCTTACGGATAATCTCGGCGGCCTGGCGGATGCCCTCCGGAGCAACACCCGATAGATCGGATACCCGCTCCATCCCAAAATCCCGCCGGGCCAAAAACTCTTTACCACCTTCTATCTTATTGATAAAGCCCGCCTTAAAGTAGCCTTGATCCAACAGCACCTGCAGGATTCCGTTCCACAGAACGGCCGCCCTGCCCCGCATGGGATCCAAGGCCAGGGTTGATAAAAGCTGGTCGGTCGTATCCAGCGCGGAATTGGATACGATAAGCTTGGCGCCCGCCTTGACCGCCTGTATCACCTTCACGGCCAGAATCAGGTGATCTGACTCCATCGAGGTGTTGTTGCAGATTATCAGGTCAGCCCGGTCGATACAGGACCGATCGGCGGTGGAAGCGGTAAAACCCAAAGATCTATCCAGCACCCCGGCTTCCTTGCCGGCGCCCAGAATCGAAAGGGAGGCCACGTTATTGGTCCCCACACCCTCTCGGGCGATGCGGCCCGCCAGGTACAGCTCCTCGTTGGTAAGCTCCGGGGATACAAAGACCGCCGCCTTGTCGGGGCCGTATTTGTCAGCCACCCTTCTCATCCCCCTGACTATCATTTGCCCGGCCTCTGTGATCTCCACTTTCCGCCTTTCCCTGCCGCTGCGGACCTCCGGGGCGACGATCCTTTTCTGTTTAATAAAGAGCTCATGACCAAACCTGCCGTATCGGCACAAATACTCGCCCCAAACCCCGGACGAGCCCACAAAATAGCGATCCCCGCCGAATCTCTTGACCGTGATCGGACAAGCTAATGAGCAGAAACCACAATGCGTCTTTCCATCTTCCGTATAAAGTGAGGCTCGACCGGGAAAAGGATACTTAAAAGTCAGGGCCCCCGTGGGACAGGAATCCACGCAGTTGCCGCAGCTCACGCAACTCGTTTGCACCAGCGGATCGTTCAACGCCGGTCTCATCTCCGTCTGGAAGCCCCGCCCCACCAGTCCCAACGCGGATATGGGCAAAATCCGGGCGCAGGTCCGGATACACCTGGCGCAAAGAACGCATTTATTGGGATCATAGACGATATAAGGATGACGATCGTCCACCTTGTGCCGGCGCACGTAACCTTTGAATTTATTCATATCCACGCCGTACTGCTCGGCATAGAGCCTCAGATTACAGTCCTCGAACCGGAGGCACCCGCAGGAAAGGCACCGTTCGCATTCGTGCTCGTTGTCTTCGTACTCGAAGCCGGTCGCCACCTCGTTGAAGTTGCTCTTCCGCAATTCTACGTCGATCACGTGCACCTCGTGACGGGGACTTTCCTTCACCTCGCCCAGTTCGGTTTGCCCGGGCTTGCTCCAGAACTCCTTTTTCACCACAAAAGGCTTCGCCTCCGGCTTTTGGCCCGTTAAATAGGCGTCAATAGCGCGGGCCGCCCGCTGGCCGTCCCGGATAGCGTCTATTACCACCGTCGGGCCGTCATCGGCCGCATCCCCGCCCGCAAAAACACCCTCAATATTGGTCTTCATAGTCTCGGTATCGACCACGAAGGTGCCCCATCTGGTTACTCCTATATCCTTACCCTTCACCTGGGTCAGCCCCTCCAGGACGGGCGCCTGTCCGATGGCCGCAACCGCCATCTGGCATTGCTGTTCGAACTCGGAGCCCTCCAGAGGGATCGGCCGCCGCCGGCCGGACTCGTCCGGCTCCCCCAGCTTCATCCGGATGCACCGCAGGGATTTGAGCTTGCCTTGCTCCTTCACAATACCCACCGGCGCCGCCAACTCCATGATCTCGATGCCTTCCTCGAGGCAATCTTCAATCTCCATCTCGTCTGCCGGCATCTCCGCCCGCGTCCGGCGATACAGGATAATCACCTTGTCCGCCCCCAGCCGCCACGAGGTCCGCGCCGCGTCCATCGCCG
>Ga0111186_1040_pt1 | contig 37386 bp, 36 predicted proteins | sample DeeMarSWOR324_28_FD_80243 | JGI IMG/M metagenome (GOLD analysis project Ga0111186, IMG submission 80243) | Phycisphaerae bacterium SM23_30 | reverse complement strand
CGGGTCCAGTCAGGCGATCAATATTGCCGAGGTAAATGTAACCATAACGGATAAGAGCGAGCGGGATGAGAGTACGCGTGAGATAATGGATAGGTTGCGTCCGGTTTTGGCGCGGACGGCGATTCCCGGGGCGCGGATAAAGCTGCTGGAGAAGGCGGCGGGCGGTCCCGGCGGGGCGGCGATCCAGATGGAGATCACGGGGGATGACATTGAGCGGGTGAAGGAATTTACGGACAAGGCGTTGGGGATTATTTCCGATCCGGCGCGGGTGCCGGGGGCGATCGATATTGACAGCAATTATCGGCTGGGTCAGCCGGAGATTCGGATTGTGCCGGATCGGGAGAAGTGCCGGGCCAACAATGTGGATCCGCGTTATCTGTCGAGCGTGATTGCGGCGACGTTTGAAGGTCTGATTACCAGCGAGTACCGGGAGGGGGTATTTAATTACGACATTCGGGTCAAGAGCAATCGCGAATCGCGGAATGAATTAAGCGACGTGGAAGATTTGACGGTGATCAACCGGGCAGGGACGCTGATTCCTTTGCCGGAATTGGCCGACCTTGAATACACCACGGGTCCGGCGCAGTTGTTTCGCAAGAACCGTCAGAACATGATAACCGTCACTGGTGATGTTTCCGAGCGAAGTCCAGGGGAGGTGGTGGCCGATATTGAACAGGAGCTGCGAGGGTTGCTGGCGGAATATCCGGACTGCAATATATTTTTCTCGGGTGAGATCGAGTTGATGAGGGAGAGTTTCGGGCGGTTGATAGTGGCGCTGGTGATGGCGGTATGCCTGACGTATATGCTGCTGGCATCGCTGTTGGAGTCTTTCACGCAGCCTTTGGTTATTATGATGGCGCTGCCTTTGAGTCTGATCGGAGTGTTTTTGTCGCTGTTTTTGATGGGGGGAACGTTTTCGGTTCTTTCGATCATGTCGATCATTATGCTGGTGGGATTGGTGATCAACAATAGTATAATCGTGATTGATTATATCAACATTCTACGGCGGGCGGGCAAGGGGCGTCTGGAGGCGATAGTGGAATCGGGCCAGACGCGTCTGCGTCCGATATTGATGGCGAATATGACGACGGTGGTGGCGATGACACCCTTGGCCCTGGGCTATGGATTTGGGGGAGAGATACGGGCCCCGATGGCGATGGTGCAGATCGGGGGGATGATCGCCGGCGGCGGGCTGGGGCTTTTTATCGTGCCGGTGATCTACACTATCAGCGACGATTTGAACAACTTCGTCATACGTATATTCCGGAGAAAGCCTGTTTTAGAGCAATCCGGACAGGTAGCGGCCGCAAGCAGCTGATGGGACCTGACCGGCAGATAAAGTAATTTCACGCCGGGGGGCACATCGGATATACTTAAGAGACTTGCAATATTCGAGGGGGTGGGGTATATTTTTAATACCCATTAGATGAGCAGCTATATAAAAAGGCATATTTTACAGGAGGTTTTTATGGAGTGTCCGAAGTGCAAGTGTGAGCTGGAGGCAAAAAAGGCTGCAGAGCAGAAGCTGGATATAGATGTTTGTCCGGAGTGCGAGGGGATATGGTTTGATAAGAAAGAGCTGGAGAAGATGATGCCGATCGCGCGGAAGAAGCTCAAGCTGCACTGGAAGGCGGCCAAGCAGGACTATTTGTGCCCGCGCTGCAGGGTGGAGCTCTATGAGTTTACATATCCGCAGACGGATGTTTGGGTTGATATGTGCAAAACATGTCAAGGGCTCTGGCTGGACGGGGGGGAATTTGAGGCGATTGAGCAAGCGCGACAAGCACTGCGGCAGAGAGGCCGACTGGCGGAAGACGATCCATATCATACGTTCAGCGGATCAATGCGGCAGTTTATGACGGAGTTTGTGGAATTGGTGGTGAAAGTACGAAGGTAGCGACGGACAATTAAAAACAGGCAACGGACAACTGATAATTAACTTTGTAATGACGAATCAATGATCATAAATTTAAAGGATTTACTAAAAAGGGCGTAAACACGGCCGGGAAGGCCGCGGCATCCATGTTTTTTAGGGTAGTGATAAGGAAACGCGATAGGTTAGATTGGGGGTGGAAAGGGAGGGGATAAGAGCGTATCATATCGGATTATGAGTCGTGATAAAAAAGTATTGTTGGCGGGGCTGTTGATGCGAGCGGGGTACGAGGTGACGGGGGTGTTTATGTGTTTAGGGAGGGCGGGAAAAGGCAAAGGGGCCCCTAAGGGCTGCTGTAGTACCGAAGATGCGCGAGATGCTAAAGAAGTGGCGGCACGGTTGGGGATTCGCTATTACGTTCTGAATTTTCAAAGAGAATTAGAAGAGATCATAGAATATTTTGTTTGTGAGTACCGTCGGGCACGGACGCCAAATCCGTGCATTATGTGCAACACAAATATGAAGTTCGGCAAACTATGGGAATACGCCCGGGCGAGCGGGATAGATTTTATAGCGACGGGACATCACGCGCGGGTGCAAGAAATAGACGGACAAAGACGGTTGTGCCGGGGGGTGGATGGGCTGAAGGATCAATCGTATTCATTGTTTGGGATCGGCAGGGAGATGCTGGAGAAGATGGTGCTTCCGGTGGGGGATTATACCAAGGGGCAGATACGGGAGTTAGCGGTCCGGATGAAGTTGGGGGTGCAGGACAAGGACGAGTCACAGGAGATATGTTTTGTAAAGGATGATGATTACGCGGAGCTGGTGGCGGAGCGGGCGCCGGAGATTTGCCGGGTGGGAAAAGTTGTCGATACGCAGGGTAAAGAGCTGGGCGAGCACGAGGGAGTGTTTCGCTATACGATAGGACAGCGGCGAGGATTAAGGATAGCTTTGGGGGAGCCGGCATATGTGGTACGTCTGGACGCGACCAGTAATACGGTGGTTTTGGGCAGTCGAGAAGAGCTGAGACAGAAGCGGCTGGAAGCGACGGGGGGGCGCTGGCTGATAAAACCGGAACCGCAGGAATCCTTTGAAGCGATGGTGCAGATACGCTATAATCATGGGGGCGCTGCCGGGATAGTGACGCCAAGGGCGGACGAGGAGGGTAAAATCAGTCGGGCGGTGGTGGAATTCGCCGCGCCGGTCAGTGCGATCACCCCTGGTCAGGCGGCAGTATTTTACGAAGATGATATGGTGGTGGGAGGCGGCTGGATTGAAAAAGGATACTGAAACAAAGCAAATGGGGTTGATCATACAGCCGGGGGCAGTGGGGGACGTGATTTTGACGATACCGTTGATCAGGCTGTTGCGGAAACGGATGGGTTTGAATCAAGTGGATGTGATGGGTCGGCAGGAGCGAATGGACTTGTTGGCGGGCCGCTGTGAGGTGGGACAGATAATATCGTTGGAACGATCGGGCCTGCACAAGATGTTTGAGGAAAGTAATAAGTTTGAGCTGCCGGAAGGAGATGAGCTGTTCGAACTATTTCGCCCCTACGACGTAATAGCGACATTTTTAAAGGATAAGCAAGGATATTTTGAGCAGAATTTGATCTTTACGGCCTGGTGCACCCATTCGGCGGAGGTGATGACCCTGGAACTTCGGCCGAAAGGGGATTGGCCGGGACATGCTGCCGGTTTTTTCATGCAGCAGTTTTGTGAACTGAAGCTGCGCGAATCCGGGATAGTTCGAAGGATGACCACGGCCCAGGAAAGAGTGCAACTTTCTTTATTAGAGGAGTTTATGGCGCCTCCTTTGATCAAGGTTCAGCAACGGGATATTAATCGAGGCCGCGAGATCCTGATCCGTGAAGGGATAAAAGAGGCAAATAAGGCAGTGGTGGTGCATCCGGGCAGCGGGGGTAAGCATAAGTGCTGGTTTATCAAGGACTTCTGTGATTTAGCCGGGTATTTAACCGAAGAAGGGATGGAAGTGATGTTTTTGTTGGGGCCGGCGGAGCAGGAACGCTGGGGTGAAAAGGAGAGATCTGAGCTGGGGGAAGCCGGGTTGGTTTTGGAAGGGCTGAACCTCGAAGAGGTAGCGGGATTATTGAGCTGCTGTGCGGGTTTTGTGGGCAACGACAGCGGGATCAGCCATCTAGCTGGGGCGCTGGACCTGCCGACAGTGGCCATATTCGGTGAGTCGGACATCCGGCATTGGCGGCCATTAGGGCAAAAGGTAAATATCTGCCAGTCGAAAGAGGAAGCGTCAGGCGTTTGGCCAAAGGTGGAGGAGGTGGCAGAGGCGGTTATAAGGTTTTTTGAGGGATGATTATTGGGCATCGGCGGATACGATTAGCAAAATGGGCGGAAGCCTGTCCTGGGGGGAGTGAAGGTGGGCGGAGAGTCCCGCCTCCTTTTGTTTTTTTGAAGATTTTGCTTGCAAGGGCGGGTGGGGATGGTTATTTAATAATAGAGATGATGCGGGTGTAGCTCAGTGGTAGAGCGTCACGTTGCCAACGTGAATGTCGTGAGTTCAAGTCTCATCACCCGCTTTTATATATGTTGACGGTCACGAGGAACCGACCTTGGGCACAATATAAGGAGGCGTTGTGTGGAATCAGGTCAGGCGTGGGTCGTAGCCGTGTCAAATAAAGGCCAAGGATAGGAGTTTACAAACGGCCGGTTTTTGGCAAGCGGCGTTTGAAGCTTTTATTGTTGGCCTTTGGTTTTTGGATGACTCCTGCAAAATTAAAGTTAGGCATGTATTATTTAAGAAAAGCAGTCTCCTGATTTTCTTAAGTAATTCCGTAACAACCTGCTGTATAATAACTTACAATTGAAAAGAAAAAATGAAAAACAATTTTTTCTTTTCCCAGTATGCCTAACTTAAATTTTGCAGGAACCTTTTGGTTTTAGGTAAAAAGGAGAGGTTTTCGAAGACCAGGCCCAGGTTTTGCTTGGGCCTGCCACCCGAAAAGCGGCGGTTGCGGCTCTTTGGATCAATGATATTTTTCAGATGGGAGTAGATAAGTGATGGTGGAAGCGGACGATAAAGTACAGGATCAAGATATGGTCGAGGAAGGACAGGATCAAGCGGCACCGGCGACTGAGGACGAGCCGATGGCGACGGAGGGAACTATACAGGACGAGCAGGTTGAGGCAGAGAAGAAATTTCGGTGTACGGTTCAGGTGGCGGATTCGGGGCCTTGGAAGAAGAAGATATCGGTGGAGATACCGCGGAAGGAGATAGATAAGGAGCTGGATCGTCAGTACGGGGAGCTGCGTTGGAAGGCGGAGGTGCCGGGATTTCGGAAGGGTCGGGCGCCGCGACGTTTGATTGAGAAACGTTACGGCAAGGACATATCGGATCAGTCTAAACTGCGGTTGATGGCCCAGGCGTTTGAACAGATCGAAGAGGAGCAGAAATTCGAGGTGTTGGGGGAGGTGGATTTTGATCCGGAGATCGAGAAGCCGTTGTTTGAGGTGACCGAGCAGCGTGTGGCGGAGGCGTTAGATGAGCTGCGGAAACGTCACGGGCACTCAGAGGAGATAACCGACGAGGCGGCGAAAGAAGACGATTTAGTGCGGGCCGACGTGGTGATGAAGGTCGAGGGAGAAGACGAAGAGGAACGAGAGGAGAATTATTCGATGCGGGTGGGACCGACGGTGGTGATGGGAGTATATGTCGAGGATATGGCCGAGGCGCTCAAGGGAGCAGCAATCGGGCAGGTAAAAAGCTGCCGTGCTGAGATATCCGATACGCACGAGAAAGAAGAATATCGAGGCAAAAAGGCGGAATTTAATATCGAAGTCAAGGGCATCAGCCGATTGATCCCGGCAGAACTGAATGAGGGATTTTTCGAGAGGATGGGAGTTAGCGATGAAGGGGAACTTAAACGGAGGATCGAGGAAGGTTTGGAGCAGCAGGCGGAAAACGAGATACGTCGGATGATGGCCCAGCAGGTATATAAATATCTGGACGAGAAGGTGGGATTTGAACTGCCGGAAGGAGTAGCGGCACGCTATGCCGATCGCTTTTTAGCGCGGCGATATTACGACTTGCTGCAACAGGGGATTGCCCGAGAGATGATCGAAGAGAATCTGGAGAGGCTGCGGGCCTCATCGAGTGAAGAGGCGAACCGACAGTTGAAGATGAGCTTTGTTATGGATAAGGTGGCCGAGAAGCTGGAGGTCAGCGTGAGCGAGGCGGAAGTAAATGGGGTGGTGGCGCAGATAGCGGCGCGATATGGTCGTCGTCCGGAGCGTGTGAAAGAGGAACTGGATCGTGAAGGGCGGCTGGAATCGTTGAAAAACCAGATTCGCGATGAGCGGGCGGTGGATAAGATTCTGGAGATGGCGGAGGTGGTGGACGCTCCGGTGAAGGAGCCGGAGCCTGAGGAGAAGCCCAAAAAACGGAAGCCCCGGACGCTTAAGAGCACCAAGAGTGATAAAACGCCTCAGGACGAAGCGGCGAAAGAAAAGAAATCAACTGCGAAGGTAAAAAAGGCCGAAAAGAAAAAAGCTGAAAAAAAGACGACCAAAAAGGGGGTCCGAAAGGAAGCAAAACGGAAGCCTCCTTCGGAAAAAGTGGATGAGTAGATGGTTAATATATTGCCATAGAGTAATTGAATTTTAAGAGAGAGGATTTTGCGATGGAGTTATGGCGGCCGGAGCTAGTGGAACAACGGGCAAGACTGCAGGGAGCGGGTCATTATCAGCGGACGCGAGAGATGGGTCTTAACGAGATGCTGCTGGAGAACCGGATTATCTTTCTGGATCTGCCGCTGGACCCCTCGTTTTTAACGAACCAAGGGACCATCTGCTCGGTGGTGATCAAATCGATGCTTTATCTGGACAATATCAAACGAGGCACCGATATTCATTTGTATATCAATTGTCCGGGGGGCAGCGTGGATGATACGATGGCAATATACGATACGATGCAATTTTTAAAATCAGACATTTGCACGTATTGCGTGGGTCATGCGATGAGCGGGGCGGCGTTGATTCTGGCGGCGGGGACAAAAAGCAAGCGTTTTGCTCTGCCGCACGCTCAGATCATGCTGCATCAACCCTGGGGCGGGATCGGGGGTCAGGCGGCGGACGTCAAGATCCAGGCGGAAGAGATATTAAAGACCAAAGACATGATAAATGGGATATTTGCCAAGCACACGGGTCAAAGCCTGGAAAAGATACAAGCGGAAACCGAACGGGATCGGTACATGAGCGCCGAAGAGGCTAAAGAATACGGATTGATAGATGAGGTCCTGTCAGGGGAAGAAACGAAAAAGGACGACAAGAAAAAATGAATTAAACATATAAATTCAAATTAACAATGAAATTTTGGATGAAGGAGTAATAATAAGTTTAGGTTTAAGTTAGAAGGGAAGAATCATTTTTCGGGATGCCAAGTTAAGGAAATCTGAATAGCGATGGGTTGTTTGGGAAAGAGAGAAGCGGTTTTTTTAAGGGGGGGCAGGAGAATATGGTGTGCGGCAAGCCTTATGATGGTGTGGTGGGCTGTTAACGGATGTGAGAAGACGGCTTATGTCGATGATTATGGTCTTGAGCCCGGAGGCAGAGTTAAAGGGCTGCGGGCAGCTATCACGAGCGATAAGGAGGTTTATGAGGTCGGCGAACCCATAAAGATCGCCTACCAGCTTGAGAACATCACCAAAGAGGAAGTAGGGATCATCCAGATTGTCGGCGCGGGTCTTAAGCACCTGCGTTTTGAAATTCGCGACCGGCAGGGTAAGGAAACGGCATATGCGCTAAGACAGCCGGAAGTCCCGTTGGCGCGATGGGCGCGGATGACGACTATTAAACCTCATTCGAGCTGGTTTTTGAGAGAAATCATTAATAAGGACGATTATATATTTGAAGAGAATGGTATTTGGAAAACGCCGGGGAAATACAGTATCACAGCGCTATTCGAAGGCGTAGCCAGAGAAGATATAGAAGAAAATCCTGATATTAAAACCGGCGAAGACGTAAAAGGATTTTCGGGACGTTTGTGGTTTGGCAGGATAAAATCAAACGTGATCACCATTGAGACGGTGGATAGTGAACAGGCGACTTTAAAGCTGTAAAGAAACGAGGTCAGAGATGTCAAATCTGGTACCGATGGTAATCGAGACAACGGGCAGAGGAGAGAGGGCGTATGATATTTATTCGCGTTTGCTGAAAGACCGGGTGATATTTCTGGGGGGAGCGATGGACGACGAGACGGCCAATCTGATTATCGCCCAGATGCTATTTTTGAGCAACGAAGACGCCAAGGCGGATGTTCATTTTTACGTTAATTCGCCGGGCGGTTCGGTGACGGCGGGATTGGCGATTTATGATACGATGCGTTATCTACGCTGCGAAGTGAGCACCTATTGCGTGGGATTAGCGGCGAGTATGGGGGCGGTGCTGCTGTTAGGGGGGACGGCGGGTAAACGTCATATGCTGCCCCATGCGAGCGTCCTGCTGCATCAGCCCCTGATCCGGGGTCGGATCACCGGTCCGGCGACGGATCTGCAGATTGAAGCGGAAGAGATGATTCGGGTGCGGCGCCGATTGTATAACATTATCGCCCGCCACACCGGCAAAGATCTGGCGACGATCGAAAAAGACTGCGACCGCAACTACTGGATGGACGCACAGCAGGCGGTTGAATACGGGCTGGCGGATAAGATTCTGGAGAAGATCCCGGAGAAAGAAACAGACGATTAAAAACGGACAATTACCATTTTGTGGAGTTGGTTATTTGTAAGATAAAGGAGCGGTTATGCGGCGCTTGGGGGTGTTCATAGTTTGGCTGGGGGCGGGGGGGCTGATGATCGGCTGCAACGGAGTTAAGAAACCTCCGGCAGAACCGGGAGTAGATTTGGAGCAGGAAAATACCCGTCTGAAACGGCAGATTATCGAACAGGATAAACAAATCGAGGGACTAAAACGACAGCTAGCGCGGCTGCGGGGCATGCCCAGTGAGAACCTGGATCAACTGGTGCAGGTAGAGCGGGTGGAGTTCGGGCGGTTTACACGGGCTCACGATAAAGATAAAGATGGTTTTGAAGATGGTATCATGGTATATTTGACGCCGCTGGATCGATACGGGGATAATATTAAAGTGGCAGGTGAAGTAGAAATAGAGTTGTGGGATTTGGAGGCGGCCGAAGGGGAAAGGCAAATGGGACAATGGCACTTTGGCATGGAAGAACTGCGGAAATATTGGCTGGGCGGTCCCTTGACCGATCATTTCAAATTTGAGTTGGATTGGCCTTCAGGGAAAAGGCCGGCACATGAGCATCTTACCGTGAAGCTGAAATTTTCCGAGGCTCTAACGGGAAAGGTGTTTGAAATTCAGAAGATGGTGGAAACTCGGATTCATTAAGAGAGAGAATTTTTTTGCAGGACAGTCCAGAGGGTGTGGGCGTAACGGTTGAGGTAGCGCCAGGGGGCGGGATAGCGGAGTCTTCGGGGTAGGCGGCGGAGGGGATGGCGCGGTTTTTCACAGATTCGTTCTTCGATTATTTGCATGTTTGGGTGTCTTTTTAAACGTTCGAGGATAAAATCGCGGGCATCAGTCAATGAGAAAAACCATTTATGTCGATCCTGGGGTTTATCGGGGGGCAAGCCGTAGTGAGCGAAAGAACCCCTGCCGCGTTGAAGGGGGACGCGGGCGGCGTTCCAGTTATTGGGCAGTGAAATAATAAGGTAGCGTCTGGATACGCGCAACAGTTCGGCAAAGATACAGTGCAAATTATCGAGGTGTTCGAGGACGTCGGCACAGACGACGCAATCAAATTGGTCGTCATCAAAAGGCAGCCGATCGGTTTGTTCCAGGTTGAGTTGAACGTCAGGGGTTCCGGCAAGATCAATACCGATATAGCGGCAGTGGGGCAAGAGGCTTTTGAGATAGGCGCGGTCGCAGCCCACATCAAGGACAGCGCCTTGTAAATAGGGGCGGAATTTATCAAAGAGATATTGGGTGCGGTCCTGTCTCTGATGAAATTGTACGTAGTCGATTTGCATGTAATCTTTTATATTTTATTAGCATCGGGCAAGTTATGATCTTTATCGGGGAGGGGCAGTTTTAGCAGCTTATAAATAGCGGCAACGGCCCGGTCGGTGGCGGTGCCGACTTGGTAAAAGCGTTGTGCGAAGAGCTCTTTTCGGGCCTGGGCCATGTATGTTTTGTCAGGTATATGGTTTTTTTTCAGTAATTGCAGGGCCTGATCCGGGGTTTGAAAGGAATAAGCGGCGGCACGGATTTTTTTCAGGGTGTTTTTGAAGGATATTTGGGCGTTGGCCTGGGGAGTATCATAATAGAGGATGGGCCGATCAAGAATCATGTATTCAAAGAGGGTGGATCCATGATCGGTGATAAGGACATCGGCAGCGGTCAGATAGCGGGAGGTGTTCTGGTCGGTCAGGTGAATGAGACGGCGGTCCCGGTGGAGTTGGTCGAGGAAAGTTTTCCAGTCTTTTCCGGACGGAGCCTTCTGATCGGAATCGTTTGGTTTGAAGTGAAATGATTTCGGGTGTGGTTTAACCAGGAAGGCCCAGCGCCGGCCGGAGAGCAGATTAATCAATTCGGTTCCGATTTGTTCGAGACTAAGTTGAGGATCCCAGGAGGGTGCGTATAAAACAGAGCGTCGGGAAGGATCGGCGCCGTATGACTTGAGGACTTCATCGCGGTGGATAGAGCCATCGACGAGAGCATCTAGTTTGGGGTAACCGATGCAGAAAGCGGCTTTTTTATGCTTAAGCAGACCGGCCTGATGCAGGGTTTCTACGTGGTCGGGTGACATGCAGAAAAGGGCGTCGTAGTGTTTCAAGTCGCGATGGAGGATGAAATTTCGGCCGCTGCGCGTGACTTTATCGGCATTGCCGTGGAAGGTCTGCACCGAGCAGGCGGGGCGGGCGATCAGGGGAAAGGCATAGTCGGCCTCGATACAAAGATCCCAGCGGCGCAGGAGGATGCGTCGTTGGGGTAGAAAACATGAAGGATTAAGGCCATGCTGCCTGCAAAAATCCGGTTCGGCGGAACGAGGCTTCTGAGAGTTGGTGAAACAGATTTGAAGGCGGGGGTCTTTACGGAGGCGGTGGTAAACAGGGGCGAATAGATCAAAGTGGTTTTCCAGGACAACGTTGAAAAGGATATTTCGCCGGGGGCTAAGCCGACGGCGGAGCCAACGATAGGGAAATTCGGGAATCAGCAGGAGAGTTCGGGAAAATGCAGCTAATTTTTTGGGGAACGAACTCATAAAATTAACCGGGTGATTTTGTGGGGTTGGGAGTAAGGGAGAATATTTTTTTAACTTTTTCCCAGTCGGCGTCAAAATCCACTTCAATAACAGGCAACTCACCGACGCCGAGCGGTTTCCAGATAACGTCCTTTTCAATGCTAAGTTCAATAGCCTTTTCGAAATAATCATCGTCGGCACAATTAGAGAGGCAATCGACCAGGGTGGGCAAGTCAGCGGCGGAGATGCGATTGAGACCCAAAGCTTCGCCCCGGGAGGCACGGACATTTTTGGATATTTCGGCGATGTGGCCTTGGGGTGAGGTACAATATTTTATCTCTTCATCTCCGCAATCTTTTTCGTCAACCACGACGACGTTACCGCCGGCGGCGATAAGGTTTTTGAGCACTTCTTCATGGAAGACAATATCACCATTGGTCCAAATGACATCGCCGGAGCACATATTCAAGGCCCGCCATAAACTTTTTGATGTATTGGTTACGTGAAAAGAAGGATTATAGCAGTATAAGACGTCGGGATGTTTTTCCATGAGCAGCGATTTTTTAAAGCCGCAGACGATGATCAAGGATCGAACGCCGTTACGCCGAGCCAAATTTATTTGCCGGGCAAGGATGGTTTGCCCGTCCGGCAGCACCGAGAAGCATTTGGGTTCGGATTTACCGAGTCGGGAGCCGACCCCCGCGGCCAATATCACCATCGTGGGACTGGATGAATTCATTTTGCAGAACCTTTTGTACAATGATGAAGTTTAGTTGTTAAAACATCAACGATCCAAGGGCGCCTTAAGAATAATCTTACGGTAGTTTTTTATATTATCTAGAGTTATTTTCGCCAAGGACGAATGAAGTAAACTATTTTTCATTGCGTTTGTTATAGAGGTATTTTAATATATTTTATGGAAGAATAAAGGGTATGGCTGATAAAAAAGTAATTATAATTGGGATAGACAGCGGGACGTGGGATGTTTTCAATCCCGTGATTGAACGGGGTAAGATGTTATTTCTTAAGGAGTTACGGGATGAAGGTTGTCAGGGAGTGCTGCGTTCGACCTATCCCCCGATGACGCCGCCGGCCTGGACGTCGTTGATGACGGGCGTTTATCCGGGTACGCATGGGGTTGTCGATTGGGAAATGTATGACGTGACGACCAACCGGTTGCGTTATACCACCTCCCAAAGCATCGCCGTGGAAACCATGTGGAGTTATTTGAGTCGGCTGGGTTATAAGGTGGCTTCGCTGAATCTACCGCAGACGTATCCGCCTTATCCTGTCAATGGGGTGATGGTATCGGGGTACGGGCATCCGGGGAGAGAAGCAGAATTTACTTATCCGAAGAAACTGAAGCGACAGATTCTGGAGCGGGTACCGGAGTACGACGTTTTATTACGCGACTGGGAAAACGATGACATGGGCGATGACAGTGTTTTTGCGCGGGTGATGGCGTCTTCAAAACGCAGTTTTGAGAACAGTTATAAGCTGGCTGAATTGGTGACGAAGCGTTATGGATGGGACGTAATGCTGGTGCAGATTCAGCAATTGGACGCCATTTTACATCGGGTATGGTATTATGCCACCCCGGCGGGCTGGGCGGATCGTCCTGATCGGGCGGAACAAATGTTTGATATGTTTGAATGTCTCGATAACACCCTCGGGCGATTAACACAGTTTGCGGAGGGTGCCAATGATCTGGTGGTAGTGGTCAGCGATCATGGGCACGGGCCTTGCTATGCCAAGGTTAAACCCAATTTTCTGCTGGAGGAATGGGGATTTCTCCGGCGGCAGGATTCTTCCCGTCATATAGGTTTGCGGCTAAAACGTAACATACTAAAGATGTTGGGACGAAAAATGGGACACGGACAAGGATCCATGGATCTGATCGACCGTTTAAAACTGGATTGGTCGGCCACGCAGGCCGTGGCGGCACATGTCGCTCATCACGGGTTTGTCTATTTGAACGTTAAAGGACGTCAAAAAGGCGGCCTGGTGGAGCAGGGCGAACCTTACCAACGTCTTATATCCGAATTGACAGAGCGCTTCCTTCAGGTGCGTGATCCTCAAACGGGAAAGCGGATATTTGCTTCGGCCCAGACGCCCCAGCAATTATACGGAGTCGCCGATGAAAATAGTGCTTGTTTTGGTGATTTGATACTTGGGGCGGCGGACGGCTATTGGCCGATAAGATCGCTGAGAGGAACGAAATTTATCGAGCCACAGGATCAAGAGCGTCCGGGAGGCTACCATCGCCGGGAGGGAATGTATATTCTTAAAGGCGGCGACATTAAAGCCGGGATTTGTCTGGATGCCGATATTGTTGATATATTGCCTACTATTTATGCCGCCATAAAAGTCCCCATACCGGATCATCTGGAAGGGATCGTTCTAGAGAAGTGCTTTAAAGAACCGCCTAAACAAATTCCCGCCGAACAAAAAGCGCCGCCCGCCTTGAGCCGGATTGGTGTGTTTGATGAGCATGAATTAACAAAAACAGAGGAAGAACAAATCGGAAAAAGATTAGCGGATTTAGGTTACCTGGAGTAAAAGCCGCCCCAAAACTTCATAAAATGATATTTTACAACGCCGAAAACGCAGTTTTCAGGGTTTTGGCGATACGTTCTGGTAAATAACTATTGTTCCCTCCCCTCAAGGAGGGGATTAATTTAGTTCTGCGCCGGGCTATTTACATTGTTTTTTTAACGGCGTAGCTCTCTACTCGAAACGAAGGATATGGATTAGCCTTGAAGGAATAAATTTTTATTTAAATTTAATTTGTTGCAGAAACTGAGCTGATGAAGATATTGATAGTGGGTGATTTTAAAGAGGAAAGCGGCCGACGCCTGCTGGTCAACGCGCGCAAGTTTGGCAAGGGTTTTGTGCGTAATGGGCATGACGTGATGGAGTTTTGTTACCGCGCACAACTGCAGCAGTTAAGCCCGATCAAGAGCAAGAACTGGGCGGTAAAGATAGCCAAGAAAAAGGTTGATGAGATCCTAGCCGAGCTGGCGCGTCATTATCAGCCGGAATTAGTTTTTTTAACGACGTTTAAGCTATTGGACGTTAAGACGATCCGGCAGATCAAGGCGGCGGCGCAGGCGCTGTTGATATGCTGGTATGAGGATGCGACGCGGGGGTTGAACGAACAGGTTTTAGACATCGGTCGAATGTGCGATTTTTTCCTGGCAACCAGCGGGGGAGAGTTGCTGCAAAGGTACAAACAGGCCGGGGTGCGGCGATGTGCGTTTATGCCGAATCCGAGCGATAAGGATATTGAACATCCGAGGGAAGTGCCGGATAAATGTCGCAGCAAGATATTATTTACGGGCAAGCTTCGTCACGGCCAGGACGGCCAGGACGAGATGCGGCGGGAATTGATCAAGTGGCTGGTGGATCATAAGGACATGACGGTATGGGGATGTATGGGACAAAAAACGCTGCAGGGGATAGATTATCTCAATGCGATCTGCGGGGCGGAGATGGCATTGAGCATCAATGTTTTTAACGACGTGCGTTTTTATCATTCCGACCGTTTGACGCATTATCTGGGATGTGGGGCGTTTGTACTGGCCAAGCGGGTGCCGGACAGCGATCTGCTGTTTGAGGATCATAAGCACCTGTGTTATTTTGATACGAAAGATCAGTGTGCGGAATTGATCGAGCGTTTTCAACAGGACGCGGGACAGCGGCGTAAGATAGCGGCGGCGGGAAGAGAACGGGTTCATAAGGCCTTTGGGTGTGAAAAATTGGCCCGCTATATAGTGGATCTGGCGACCCAGGGTGAGTATCAGGATAGCTGGGCGGAAATTATCTGAGAAATTAAGCGCGCAAAAAGAACATTTATCTGAGTATGTTCTGATGATGGAAATTACGGAAATGGAATTGTTCTTTCGCCAACTGCCGGGTTATCTGGAAGGTTTGCGCATCCTGCACGTGGGGGATCTGCATACGCGCGGATATGGTCCTCACGAGCAGCAACTGCACGAGATCATGCGGCAGGGATGCGATCTGGTGCTCTGCAGCGGGGATAACTGCTTCCAGCGAAGCTTTTCGCCCATGGAAAACAAACAGGTCGAGGCCATGAAGAAATGGAATTTGTCCTGGCGGGGTCTGGTTTTGGCAGCAGAGACCGAAAAAGCAATAAGCGTGTGGCAGAAGTTATTGGCTGATTTTACCTGTCCCTTGGGAGTATATATGGTGCAGGGCAATCATGATTCGGGTGAATTTTTAGATAAAATGAGCCAGAGGGGAGTAACCGTGTTAGCCAATGCATGTCAACAGGTAAAGCTGCCCCATGGAGGGCGCTTGAACCTGTGCGGGATTCGGGGTCTGGGGCGCAGGACCGCCGATATTCCGGAAACATTGTCTCATATGGAGCCGGATATATTTACCATTGGATTGTGCCATTACCCGGAGATGGCCGAAGCCTTGGCGGCGGGGGGCGTGGATCTAATATTGACCGGACACACCCATGGAGGTCAATTGTGTCTGCCGGGAGGGCGGCCCATTATCACGCACAGCCAAACAGGTCGGAAGTATTTGAAAGGCTTAGAACAATTAGGTGACAGTTACGTCTATACCGTCCGCGGAGTGGGAACCACATTTATTCCGATTCGAATGTTTTGCCCTCCGGAAGTGGCACGGATAACTTTGCACCGAGGAAAATCCCAAAATGATACCATTTGAACATTCCCGTCTGGTGAAGCAAAAATATCGACGCCATTTTACTGGATGCTTCGGGGAAGCAAGCATTAAATCGGTCGAGCAGATGACAAAGGCGACGGCGAAACTGTTGGAGGAATGTCGGCGGATGAAAGAGGAATTTGCGGAAACGACGCCGCAACAGGTCCGACACTGGCAGGAGGTCTTTAGCAGTATGGGGGCATCAAGTAAATATCAATCGTCGATTGTCGCTTTATGGAACAGATTTAAGGCAGATAATCGGCTGTATGAAATTTTGCCGGTGGTTGATTTTTATAACGCAGTTTCGCTGCGGTACCTGACGCCGATGGCGGCATATGATGCCGATAAAATCGTAGGAGGAATATTTCTGAGATATGCGCAAAAAGGCGAGCCATTTACTCCGCTGGGTAATCCGAAACAAGTGGAAAAGACCAAAAATGGCGAAATCGTCTATGCCGACGAGGGTAAAGTCATCTGCCGTTACTGGAATCTACGAGATTGTGATCAAACCAGGATAACCGGTGATACTCGATCGGTTATACTATTTGCCGACTTGGTGGCGGATAGCGCCGCTGAAGCGCAACAACTCGCGCAGAAAATTCAAGAGGCATTAAGCTCGGGGTTTGGTACGTCGGTACCCCACTCTTTAGCTGGGATTAGTGATGAGTAAATGGGTGGCTAAATAGAATTTTATCCCCGGTATGATGCAGAAGAATCGGTTTTTTTACCTGGCGAGGGGTGCTTTTATATATTATTTTTGTTTCTGCTTGCCTTCCAGCGGCTATGCGTTATATTTATTTTTAGCCAGCTTATTGGACTATGCTTGATTTGGACTGTAAATAAGATAATTGTATAACCGGAAAGGACAGGTTTAATGGCGGACCATTTTGCAGATCGGCTCACCAAGGCCGCCCAGGCCAAGGGAACCCCGGCGGTAGTAGGTATCGATCCGGTATATTCAAAGTTGCCCGAGCAGATCAGAGAACGCAAAGACCTCAACGACGAGATGGACATCGAAGCGGCGATCGATGCGATTTTTGAATTCTGCAGACGGGTGATACGGATTGTATCTCCTTTAGTGCCAGCGGTTAAGATAAATAGCGCCTTTTTCGAGCGTTATTACTGGGATGGGATTGAAACCTATTATTCGCTTATCCAGGAGGCGGATGAATTAGGGCTGGAAGTGATCGGAGACGTCAAGCGCCATCGGCTCGACCGCACACGCCTACGCCGATGCCCACCTTAGAAATCCCGAATTTATTGATATGGAAGGAATCGTGGCGCCCGATGCGATTACGGCCAACGGTTTCGCGGGATTAGATGGGATCAAACCTTTAGCCGATGTAGCTAATGAAGAGGGTAAAGGAGTGTTTGTGTGGGTGCGGGGCAGCAATCCCTCAGCGGGAGTATTGCAGGATTTTGCCGATGCCCACGGTAAAAGGTTTTTTGAGGTGTTGGCTGAGCAGGTTGCCACTCTGGCCTGCGAACCTCAACGAATAGGCCAATGCGGCTTGAGCAATGTGGGTATGGTGGTGGGAGGCACTGCCGCAGAACAGGCCAGGATTCTTCGTGAGCAGTACCCGCATATCATCTTTTTGGTGCCGGGCTTTGGGGCTCAAGGGGCCGACGCCGCCGACTGTCTGCAGTTCGCCAAAAGTGACGGCAGCGGCGTGTTGGTAAGCGCCTCTCGCTCGATTATCAATGCCTACGACAATTCCCGCTATAAGGAACAATTCGGCGCCGACTGGGAGAAATGTATCGAACAGGCATGCCTGGATATGAAAGCAGCCTTGGCGGCGGTGATGCGAGGACAGAAGCCTCTGATTCGGTGATCGCAAAGTTGTTGTTGTTTTAGTATCAATCATCTCAAACCCCGTGATTAAATCACAGGGCTAAAAATACGATGTGTTTGGAAAAAACCAAGCGTTTAAGAAGTACAGACTTTGCCGGCCGAAGGGTATTGGTGATGGGATTGGGCAGTTTCGGCGGCGGCGCGGGGGTGACAAGGTTTTTGGTCGAAAAGGGGGCGAAAGTTACCGTTACCGACCAGCGGGGGGCGAATGACTTGGCGGAAGGAATGAGTCAACTGGATGGATTGGATATCACTTTTCGTTTGAACGGGCATCAGGAAAATGATTTTACCGCCGAACAAAACGATTTGATCGTGGTGAATCCGGCGGTCAAGAAAAATTCTCCTTATCTGAAAATCGCCCGCGAGCAGAACGTGCCCCGGACCAGTGAGATGAATATTTTTTTTCAACTATGTCCGGCTACGATAGTTGGGGTGACGGGCAGTAACGGCAAAAGTACCACTACGGCAATGATAGGAGCGGTTTTGCAGGCCGGCGCCGAAGGACGAGCGGAACATAAGTATCGACAGGTGTGGGTGGGAGGCAATATCGGTCAGGAAAATCTGCTGGTCCAAATCGAACATATTGAACCGGACGACGTGGTGGTGCTGGAATTGAGCAGTTTTCAGCTTTACGATCTGCAAGAGATACGGGTCAGCCCGCCGGTGGCGGTATTGACCAATATTGGGCCTAATCATCTGGATTGGCACGGCAGCATGCAGGCTTATGTGCAGGCCAAGCAAAATATCCTGCGGTATCAGAAAAAGACAGATGCGGCCCTTTTAAATCAACGGGATAAGGAACTGGCCGGATGGGAAAAGTTAACGCCGGGTGAAGTGCGCTGGTATCCCAAAAAGAACGAAGAACCAATCAAACTTCAGGTGCCGGGCAGACATAACCAGGTAAACGCCTCCGCGGCGGCCGCCGTGGGGGAGTTGTTTGGGATCGAGCCGTCCGCGGCGCAGGAGGCGCTGTTTGAGTTTAAAGGGCTGGAACACCGGTTGGAACTGGTGCGAGAACTAAAGGGGGTGCGTTATTATAACGATTCATTAGCAACCACTCCGGAAAGCGTGATGGTGGCGATGGATGCCTTCCATGAGCCCTTGGTGCTGATTCTGGGTGGTTACGATAAGAAAATTTCCCTGGTCCACCTGGCAGAGAAGGTCGTTAAAACCACCGCAGTGCAGGCTGTGATTTTACTTGGGCAGGTGCGTGAAAAACTGGCCCAAGAGATCGAACAGTGTAAAACTAGAGCGAATTCATCTTTTCCTATGGACGTAAAAGTGGACAGTTTGGCGGAGGCGGTAATACTGGCCCAGCGGCGGGCGCGGCCGGGAATGGCGGTTTTACTTTCGCCGGGATGTGCCAGTTATGATATGTTTCAAAATTTCCGTCAGCGCGGGGAGCAGTTTCGACAATTGGTGCATGAATTGGAATAGTATGCATTTTTTTCATATTGTGATACAAGTAAAGTGAGGTCGGCAAACAAGTGATTATGGCTCGTCTCCGCAATACCGCATTTACTCTGGTGGAACTGCTGGTGGTGATTTCGATTATGTCCCTGCTCATGTCAATGATACTGCCCCCTTTGAGTAATGCCAAGGAAACCGCCCGCAATATGAAGTGCATGACCAATCAGCGTTCGATCATGCAGGCAGTGATAATGTTTTCGATAGAGCACAATGATCGGATGATAAATTCCGAGCCGGCGGATGTGGAACCGGAGTATCCGGATTGGCTGCGGAACTATTCGACGAATATTCTCGATCAACCTGTTCATGGGGCGCTTTCTCCGTATCTGGGCTATTCCGGCGAAGTATTTTTCTGTCCCTCGCTGGGGCCGGGACAACTGGGCAGCGGCGTGGGCAGCAACGGGCTGTTCGATTATGTGTTTTTTGATGTATTCAGTGGAGCGCGGCTGGATTTGATCTCTAAATACGCCCGTTTCCTGACGGATGAAAACAGCTACAAAAGGGGACTGTTTATCCCCATCATTTCCGAAGAAGAACCGCGTTTCCATATTAACCATACCTATGTTGATGGGGCCCACTGTATGGAAGATAAGCTGGGTCGCTGGCATAGAGGCTATGCCAATTACGCCACTCTGGACGGCAGTGTCCATAGTTTTGCTGAGCACGAAAAGGCCAACGCCTGGAACTGGGAGAGCATGGCCCCCAGCGGCAAATGGGTGAGCCTGGGCTATCAGGCCTTTTACGGCTGGTGGAACGGGCAATAAATATTCAAACCGATTGATATGTCATTTTTATGCAACTAAGGAGCAATAAATGACTTGGCAAGATCCCCAATGGGATGAGCAGCCGACAGAATCGGTTGCTCAAAGGAGGATTTTACTCCTGCGTCAATGGATCAATGAACGTCCCAAATTGATCTATGGAGTGGCGGCCGGAACGGGAATTCTATTTTTAGTAGTTCTAATTATATTATTGAAACCGCCGACCAACCGCCCATCGGTACAAATGGTGTGGTTTTACGATTTGAACCGCCAGAGCCTTTTTGCAGCACCCGACGATCAACTGCCGCCGATTAAAGCCCCCTCCCAGGGTAAAAAAGAAACCGAACTTAAAGGGGTGCGGGCCTATGCCTTTTATTATAATGACCAAGAAGACAAAACGAAAGAATTTGTCGGCTACCTGGAAAACTACACCAAAGAGGCCCGGCAGGCCCATGAAAAACTGACATCGGCCCAGGGTAACGAGCGTGCGGTTTTGCTCGGTCGGATAAATGAAGGTCGTTTGGTCCGGCGGTTAGAGGATGCCGAATGGGTGGCGGCTCATAGTCCGGAGGGGCTGAAGGTTATGCGAGAAGCCATGAAACCGAACGAAGATGGCATTCTGCCCCGGCCCTGGCCGGTTTCAGAGAAATAATCAGGGTATTAGATTTTAAGCCGGATTTTAACTTTTCAATAATTTAGAATTTATGCCCTTATCTTCCCTGAGGATAAGTACTGAAACTTTGCAAAAGTCTTGTTAAGTATATATTAATTATAATAGTGAGTCGTAGATGAAATTAGTAAATTGATAAGGTAGAGCAATTATGAATAATAAAAGTGCCGGGATTATTGGTGCAGGACGACGCGTATGCTTGTTGAATGATGAGGGCTGGGAATATGTAGAAAGGTTAAATATTTCCGGGATCGTTTGCATTGTGGCGGTTACCGAAGATGGCAATATCGTGCTGACGCAACAATTCCGACGGCCGGTGGGGAAAGAGGTCATTGAATTGCCAGCCGGTCTGGCCGGTGATGAGGCCGGACAGGAAAGAGAAACGCTCGCCGAAGCGGCCCAACGAGAACTGCGAGAAGAGACCGGCTATCAAGGGCGGGAAATGATTTTTTTAACCGAAGGGCCGCCATCATCGGGCCTGACCAGCGAGATCATCACCTTTTTCTTGGCTCGAGGAATCAAAAAGGTTGCACCCGGCGGCGGCCGCGGACGCGAAAATATTAAAGTGCATGAAATTTCCCTTAGTCAGGTTCACAATTGGTTGCAACTGACAGCTAAAGATGGTAATATTTTAGTCGATCCGAAAGTTTATACAGGTTTATATTTTGCCCTGCAGCACCGAGTTTTATCTTGAAGCAATTTTTGAAAAACATCATAACCGAAGCCGGAAAAATGACACTCAACTACCGCAAAGGATTGTCAGAATTGGTCATAGAGCATAAATCCGTCCGTGAATTGGTTACCGAGGCGGATAAAGCCGTTGAAGAGTTTTTGGTGGCCCAGATTAGTAAACGCTATCCCGATCATGGTATTCTGGGCGAGGAGCAAGGCCAGCGTGTTGGTAATGAATATCGCTGGTTGATTGATCCCATCGATGGGACTACTTCCTTTGTGCATGGACAACCTTTTTATGGAGTGTCGATAGGGGTGGAAAAATCCGGCCAAATGGTTCTAGGGGCGGTGAACTTTCCCGTGATGGGCGAACTGTTTGAAGCGGAAAAAGACGGCGGCTCTCAATGCAACGGAAAAGCTATCCGGGTTTCGGCACGTAAAAAACTCAGCGAGAGCGTACTGGCGACCAGTTTTGGATGTGTCGGCACCACGGAGAAGGATGACAATGTGGAATTTTTCCGTGGGTTGAATACTTGCATAAAAAGCGTGCGATTTTTAGGCTCGGCGGCTTTGCATTGTTGTTACGTGGCCAACGGCCAGATGGATGGTTATTGGCAAGGGGACGTCAAACCCTGGGATGTGGCGGCCGGGATGCTAATCATCAGCGAAGCAGGTGGTAAATGCAGTAATTTTTCCGGTGACGCCTACGATTTTTCGGGAGATTTTTTAGCCACCAACAGCCGGATTCACGATGAGTTAATCCGCCTGCTAAATGCCGTCCGAGAGCGAATTAATAACAGAAACTGACTGCTTGGCCAAAGGATAAGTACCTGGAAAAACAGAAGTTATATTCTAAACTACTGAAAAAACTCACCTTGTCCATAATAGCAGTGCCAAAATGGAAAAAATTTTATCAAACAGAAATTGGGCCCACCATTAGCAGGCGCTGAGAATTCTGTTCCAGGCACATCGGAAATTGGCAAATTGGTAATCTTAATTAGTCGTGTTGATGATATTAATTGCAGCCTTCCGGAGGTATTTAATACTTACAGATCGGACCTGTGGTTTTTTCTTGCCTTCTTGGGTGGGATTAATTAATTTATAGTCATAAAATGGTTTTCATGAAAAAGCTAAACTGGCAGATTAATATACAGATCTTGCGGATTATTTTTCGCTTCCTCAATTTTGTAAAACTTAAGTTTCAGCACAAAACTTATACTTACGGTCAAGGAAATCGTAATAAAGTAATGCAGGAAGGTCGGGTGAAATCATGGAAGCTGAACCGACGGTCTATGTCGTTGATAACGATCAAGCCGTACGCGATGGATTACGCATATCAATAAGGTCTGTGGGGCTAAATGTGGAAACCTTTGCTTCGGCCCAGGAGTTTCTCGATGCTTTTGATCCGGCCCAACCGGGCTGTTTGGTGCTCGACGTTCGTATGCCCGGCATGAGCGGCCTGGAGCTTCAGGAGTTCCTTTATAAAAGTAAAATCAACATACCGATCATCATGATCAGCGGTCACGGCGATGTTCCTATGGCGGTCCAGACGGTGAAAATGGGAGCGATCGATTTTATCGAAAAACCCTTCCGGGATCAGGTTCTGCTGGAGCGTATCCAAAAGGCTATCCACAAGGATGCCCAAATCCGCCAAGAACAAAGAGAACGGAAAACCATTGCCGCTCGTTTGGCCACCCTGACGACCAGAGAACGTCAGGTTATGGACCTGGTCGTCGCTGGCAAGGCTAACAAAATGATTGCCTACGATCTTGGCATCAAACAGAAAACAGTGGAATTCCACCGAGCTCGGGTGATGGAAAAGATGAAGGCGGAATCTGTTGCTGAATTAGTGAAGATGGCCACCAAGGCCGGGATCACCGAATAGTATTTTTTACATGTCAAATGTAATAAAGATGAGAGGAATTCCGTTGCGCTGAAAAAGAATTACGGGAGCTTTTCATGGCGATTAAACTGGTGAGAACAAAACCACCTGTTTCTGACAAATATTACTACGCATTGGTGAATACGAGTTGGGGACACTTGGCTGTTGTCTGTCAGGGGACGAGGTTATGTCGCGTGATAATGCCGATGGATAAAAAGTCTGCCGTGGTCAATCGAATCGCTTTTGAATTTCCTTTGGCAAAGCATGATGCAGCACTTCTAACCGGTCTCCAGAAATCCATAGTAGATTATTTTCGGGGAAGTAAGGTGGAATTTAATTGCCAAGTGGATATATCATGGGCCGGTGATTTTGGACGAGCGGTTTTACGTCGGTGTTCCATCGTAAAACTTGGGCAAACAATATGTTATGGAGAGATAGCCCGGCAGGTGGGTAGTCCGGGTGCGGCCCGGGCAGTGGGCATGGTCATGGCCCGAAATCGAGCCCCCTTGGTAATACCATGTCATCGAGTAGTAAAAGCGAACGGATCATTGGGTGGGTATTCAGCACCTGGCGGAGTAGGGCTCAAAGGCCGCTTGTTAAAGCATGAGGCAGGCTTTGTGTGAGAAAGGCCAATCATTAATAACGAAAAATGCTAAATACACCGACCTGTCTGGATTTTGCACGGGAAAAATAGCCGACGGTCGCAAGGGGTGAAACGACCGTTCGGCGGAAGCGCCGCGAAAGGAAAACAAACGCTTCTAATAGTATTTTAACGGTTTTTTAAAAAACAGGTCAATGCTTTAACTATATAAATGTCAGTATTTTGCAAAAAAAAAGTTACTTTAATTACAGAAGGTCGGAATCGAAGGATTATTTGGAATTTAAGGATAATAGAGACTATAGTGATAGTGAAGATTATTCCGGTTATATAGAATTGATATATATTCTCGAAGTCATATCTACGCCGATTTTGGCCAAATGTTTAAGGTGAGGCCAGCCCATAATGGGGCAAGTTTTTCATAAGTGCATTATTGAAAATAAGTTACAATATTTTTCAAAATTTAAATAATATATTTTTCGATAAGTAGTCTGTATTTTTCCAGGACAGGGTCGGTAACCTCGCTTTTATCGGACCATATACCCAACTCCAGGGCTTGATGATGTTCGCATTTTGCTTCCAAAAGGGATCCGGCATTCATCACTGCTTGAGAAATTAGCTTGAAGGCATTTTCCGTAGTCGCATTGACGTGGCCGATGATTTCATTCATTAAGGCATGCTTGTCGGTATCGCCGGGATGAGGCTTCCAACAATCGTAGTCGGTAGCCAGAGCAACCATTGCATAGCAAATTTCGGCCTCACGGGCGAGTTTGGCTTCAGGCATACAGGTCATGCCCACCAGGTGGGCCGACCATGAACGGTACAGTAAAGACTCGGCACGGGTAGAAAATTGGGGTCCTTCCATGCAAATGTAGGTGCCCGAGTCGTGCACTTTAGTATCAATATTGGCTGCGGCAGAAAGCAATAATTGACGCAATTTCTCACAAAAAGGATAAGCAAAATCGACGTGGATGGCCAGATCGCCGTCGAAAAAACTGCTGGCTCGCTTAAAGGTTTTGTCAATAACTTGATCGGGTATCACCAGGTGCCGTGGTTCGATATGCTCGACCAATGAGCCACAAGCCCCACTGGCGATAATGTGAGTGACGCCAAGCTGTTTGAGAGCGTGGATGTTGGCTCGATAGGGGACTGAAGAAGGATTAAGCAGGTGTCCGCGGCCGTGTCGGGCTATAAAAGCGATCGGAACTGAGTGCCATTCCGTGGTGATGATAGGGCCGGAGGGACTGCCAAATGGAGTATCCAAATCTTCTTCGGTGCCGGTAGTTTGCTGAGTAAGCACCTGGCCCAGACCGGTTCCGCCGATGATGCCTAAACGTGGTGGTTTTTTCTTCACAAGCATTCTCCTTTTCTGGTCGATGTGATTATAATGTAGTTATCGAAACAGAGCAAGGCAAGGGAGGATTTAGATATAAAAGTAGCGTTAAGGCGATCATGTAATGCTATAAGTGCTTGCTGTATAAATATTTATAGTTTATTTCCCGTCGGTTAGATCAGGGGCGACGCATATTAACTTTGACATGGGCCTGCCATTTGATATACTGGATGATTATTTAGTATATCATATTATCCAGCATCTTTTGATATCACAGACCGTTTAATTATACCATTGTGATGCCGAACCGGCCCTTTTTATTATCAGGGTGCAGGCGATGTGTTTTTCCTAAAATTCAAGCTGCATCGAAGAGGAGATGCTAAAGGTGAGTGTGTCAGCGGCGTGCCGGGTCTGAGGCCATGGCAGGTAATCGAACTGTTTGCGTCGGAACTTGGGAGAACCATATCGTTCCCAAAGAAGCTTCCAACAAGCTGAAGAGGCAAGGCGGAGGTATGGCGATATGGTAGTCGGACTAACCCGTATTAGAGGCGTAGCCGGGGTAATGCCCGGTGGAGCGTGTGGCTCACTCGAAGGGGTTAGCTGTAAAACGCCGAGGGATGAGGAGGTTTATGCCGTACGCTGAAATGGCAAACATAACGCCGACAAGATTAGCCCTCATATTGGAACGATTGTGCACAACTTATATACGCTGTCGCCGGTGACGTGAGTTTTACTGAAGAGCCGGATGAGGGAAATCTTCAAGTCCGGTTCTGTGAGGGGCATTGAAGTTCCTCACATGGTTGAATATCGTGGCACTCTCGATACCGAAAGGCAAGAGAAACAGAGAAAAAAATTAAACCTAAATGGAGGCACCATATTATGTCTACTCGAAAAAAGTTAATGGTATTATTTCTGATGGTGGTTTTTGGCCTGATGTTGATCGAAAGCGTCTGGGGGCAGGATATGGGTACGGCGTTTACCTATCAGGGCAGGTTATCCGACGCCGGCTCACCGGCCAAGGGGAAATATGACTTCGAGTTTAAGCTTTTCGCCGATCCCAATTTGACCAGCCCCTTATACCAAGTGGGGCCTACCGTCACCAAGGAAAACCGAGAAATAACCAACGGGACTTTTACCGTAACCCTGGATTTCGGCACCGATGCTTTTAATGGAGATCCCCGCTGGCTGGAGATCGGCGTGCGGCCGGGCCCTTTAGCCGATCCCAACATCTACACCACCCTGACGCCGCGGCAAAAAGTAACTCCCACACCTTATGCAATTTATGCCCGGAACTCAGGTGGTGATAATGACTGGACGGTCGCCGGTGATGATATGTATGCAGCTCTTTCCGGCAACGTCGGCGTCGGCACCCTCAATCCCTCGGAGAGATTCGAGGTCGCCGGGGGTGCGATTGAGGCTTTAGATCAGGAAAATACATATTGGGATACTTTAGGCAGCGGCGTATATGGATGGCAGTCATTTACGGCGGGCATTACCGGAAAGTTAACCCGGATAGAAATATATTATCAAGATAATATATCTGATACCTTGACAGTGAACATATATTCCGGCGAAGGTACCGGAGGAGCGCTTTTACATTCAGATAGTATGTCGGTGAAATCTGGGTTTTCATGGAACTGGCTTTATCTCAGCACGCCGATTGAAATTTTTGCCGATGAAAAATATACCCTTGAAGTCGAACCAGGGATTTCCTCGTTTGGCACCTGGGCGTACGGGGTGGAAGACGTCTATAAAGGAGGCAGGGCCAATCTTGATTCCCAATATGATTTTGCCTTCCGGACGTATGTTACCAATCCGGCAACGGCTCTGGCGGCGACGGCGGACGGTAATGTTTACCTGGCCCACAATGATGATGGATTTGTAGGCATTGGGACCGAAAATCCCAGGACGAAATTGCATGTTACCCGTCCATCGGGATCCGCAATATTATTCGTTGAAGGTGAGGGCTCGGGTAAATTGATTTTGGGGGGTTCGATGCATCCTGTGGATGAGAAATACTTTTTTATTTCAGGATATGGAGACGAATTGGGATTTGGTATTATTAACGACAGTTTTAGCCATGCTACATCTCTGATGACGATCATAAGGAACGGCAACGTCGGGATCGGCACGAATATTCCGGCCGCTGATTTTCATGTTAACTCCAATGCCACCGTAGGTTCCAACTCAGACGGATCGATTATTTTCGGGTTTGCCGCGAGCAATCACTTAACATTCGATTATAACGAAATTCAAGCCAAGAGCAGCGTAACAGACGAAACTACCTTATATTTAAATTACTGGGGCGGAAATGTTAACATTGCCAGCGGAGGAGGGGCAATATATACTCCCAGTCTCTATAATACCAGCGGAGGAGCGACCTCGGCCTATGTGAAGGTGGACAGTACCGGTAAACTTTTCGCCCCCACGTCCTCAGCCCGATACAAGGAAAACATCCGACCGTTACAAGACAATTTTGAAAAGATTTTTAAAATTGAACCCAAAAAATTTCATATGAAAGGCAATGATTGGGAAGAAATAGGTTATATCGCCGAAGATTTTGACCAGGCGGGCTTAAATAACCTGGTAGTTTATGATAGCGAAGGTCGCCCGGAAAACGTCAGGTATGAGCTGGTTTCCCTGTACCTGTTGGAAGTGGTAAAAGAAAAAAATGAGTCCCTAAAGAAATTAGAAGATCAAGTAAAGACCTTGACCAAAAGAATCGAAGCAATTGAAGCAAATCTTAAAAAGTGAATCCGCCGGAATTATAGAATTTGTTGTAAAGTTATAAAACAGGAATTATACTATGAATATGATAAGGACGCCTAAATTAAATGTAACATTTGCCGCCATCCTGGCGGTAACCTTTATGTTAATAGTTAATACGGCTGAAGCCCAGAGCGGCGCAGGTTTTGATCTAAGCTGGAACACCATCGACGGGGGCGGGGGAACTTCCAGCGGAGGGCCTTACAAGTTGAGCGGTACTGTCGGCCAGCCCGACGCCGGAACCATGGCCGGGGGCAGTTATATTCTGGCCGGCGGTTTTTGGCCCGGCACACGCTTTTGCCTCGTCGATCTGATCGACCTTTATTATTTTACCCAGGACTGGCTCAAAACCACCGGCAGCCCCGTCGGCGACCTGAGCGGTAACGGCCGCGTGGATTTGTTTGATTACAGCATCTTGGCGACCTATTGGCTGCGACTTTGCCCCGATACCTGGCCCTGGCGGTGATACGCTTCGGGGCACCTTCGGCCGGTGGACGACGAACATATCCCTTTTGGGGATGATGGGGATATAATGTCCGCGGTAATCCCGGCCCGAATATGAACCTTCCGGCAGGTCAACGTTTCTAAAATGCGGGTCGGGGCCGGCTAGCTGAGAAAGCTTTTGCGAACCGAAGCTTTAATCATCATCTTCTCGCAAATACCAAAGTTATACAGTTAGTCTGATTTTTTATTATTTCTGCTGGTGATGGATTTTGCTCAACATATTTATCTCCTTTGTTTCTATGATTTTCCAGTATCGGTTGGTTAGGGTATAAAATATTCCTTTGATTTTGCAGCCTTTATCAACTAAAATTAGTTTATATGAATTTGTTGTTATTTGTGGCTACCTGGACCAAGGTAAGATAAATTTATGCCCATCCGTTGGCCGGATGCTGATGAAGGATGTTACATGTTTGCTGATAAAAAAGTAGTCGTGGTGATGCCGGCCTTTAATGCCGCCGAGACCCTGCAAAAGACCTATGACGAAGTAATGGCCCAGGACATAGTCGATCAGGTGATTGTCGTGGACGACGCCAGCCACGACGATACCGTGGCCATCGCCCGCACCTTACCGAACACCATCGTCCACGTACACCCTCACAATCAAGGTTACGGCGCCAATCAGAAGACCTGTTACAAGCTGGCCCTCCAAGCGGGCGGCGATATTATCATCATGGTGCACCCGGATTATCAATACACCCCCAAACTGATCCCGGCCATGGCCTCCATGATTGGCCACGGGCTCTATCATTGCGTGTTGGCTTCGCGCATCCTGGGCGGCTACGCCCTCAAAGGCGGCATGCCTGCCTGGAAATACATTGCCAATCGTTTTTTAACCTTCGCCGAGAATATTATGACCGGCGCCAAACTTTCCGAATATCACAGCGGCTATCGGGCCTTTTCCCGGGCACTGCTGCAAAAGCTTCCCTTGGAAAATAATTCCGATGATTTCGTTTTTGATAATCAAATGCTGGTCCAAATTCTCTGGTCCGGTTGTCAGATTGCCGAAGTGAGCTGTCCCACTAAATATTTCGCGGAGGCTTCGTCGATAAACTTTCAGCGCAGCGTAAAGTATGGTTTGGGCTGCCTGACCACGGCCTTGAAGTATCGCTTGGCCCGGATGAACATAATCCAATCGAAGTTGTTTCCGCGCTGAAGTTTATAAATTAACAAGACTTTTACAAAAATTCAGAATTAAAATTACGGGAGGTGTAAGATTGCACATCTCCTAAATTATTTATTTAGTGGAGGCGGTGATATCGAGCATTTTGTCAAGGGCGACTTTGGCGTAGCGTTTAGGGTCTTCATCTACGCTTACCTGATTGACCAGTGGTACCGCTTCAGGGTCTTGGCAATGTTGACGCAGGTTGTCCATTAGCCAGGCAAGATGCTCCAGATCAATCAGATTCATAGTCTTGCAGATACAACGCGTGTCGGTAAGCAGTTCTACATGGATATTCTCAACCATCATTTTTCGAGCGAGGCGTTCAACCAACCGCCGTTCAGTGCCCACCAGCCAACGGCTGCCCGGCTTGGCGGCGCCGACTGTTTTGATGATTTGTTCGGTGCTGCCCAGGTAATCTGCGGCCTGGGCCACCTCGAAGGAGCATTCCGGATGAACAATTACCTTGACCTGGGGATTTTTCGCCCGGGCGCTTTTAATCTGCTCGACGGAAAACTCCTGGTGGATGCAGCAAAAACCATCCCAAAGTACAATGTCGGCGTTTTTTATCTGTTCCGGGCTCAAAGAACCGTTAGGCTTCTGTGGCTTCCATAGGGCCATCCGGTCGAGTTTTTTGCCCATTTTATAGGCGATATTGCGTCCCAGATGCTGGTCGGGTAAAAAAAGAATTACCGTCTCCGGATCATTTTTCCAGAGCGCCTCAAATATGACCCGACAGTTACTGGAGGTACAGCATAGTCCTCCATGATTTCCGCAAAAAGCCTTGATCGCCGCCGTACTGTTGACATAGGTCACCGGGACGAGCTTTTCCGGATGGGGCAGGTTCTGCTGCAAGTAATGCCAGCATTGTTCCACTTGGCCGATGTCCGCCATTTCCGCCAGGCCGCAGCCGGCATCCATATGGGGCAGCAGCACCTTCTGATACGGCTCTGCCAGAATATCCGCCGATTCCGCCATGAAATGCACCCCGCAAAAGACAATGAACTCGGCGTTTTTCTGCTGGGCGGCGATCTGGCTGAGCTTGAGACTGTCGCCGGTGAAATCAGCAAACTGGATGATCTCGTCCCGCTGATAATGATGACCCAGAATCACCATCCGATCACCCAGCTGCTGCTGGCACTGAGCGATCCGATCCACAGCTTCATCCCTACCCAGCTGCTGATATTTTTCCGGCAATGGTACCTGAAACATAACTATTGTGATTATATGCAGGTAGGGTAGTTGAGACAAGGTTTATTTAATCGTTTTGTTTGCCGTTACCCCGCAGGCGGGTATCTCGATCATTAAATATTATATGCGAAAGGATGAGTTGATATGATCGATGTTTAATCTATTATGTTCCTTTTTATTGTTTAACCTGTACCCTTCCGTCGCGGACAGTCAGGCGGTTTTCGGCGAACAACCGCACGGCTTCCGGATACGCCTGACACTCCTGCTCAAATACCCGCGCCGCTAAGCTGTCGGCATCATCCCCTTCCAGCACCGCGCAGCTCCGCTGGAGGATAATCGGCCCGGCGTCATATTCATTGGTGACGAAATGCACGGTACAGCCGCTCACCTTGCAGCCGGCCGCCAATACCGCTTCGTGGACGTGATGCCCCCACATCCCCTGCCCCCCGAACGACGGCAATAGCGCCGGGTGAATATTCATCACCCGATTCTCATATTGCGCTGCAATCTTCCAAAAACAAAGCCACCCGCATTGTAAAACCAGATCGATCCGGGCCTCAACCAGCACTTTTTCAATGCACCGGCTGAATTCATCAATATCAGGATGATCCTTGACGCGAATGATCGTTGGTTTATGACCTAATTTCCTGGCCCTATCCACCCCCTTTACCCGGGACCGGCTGCTGATCACCGCTGCAATCTCCGCCGCCAATTCCCCCCGCTTGATACACTCCGCTAAATTCACCATCGTCCGCCCGCCCCCCGACAACAATATCCCCAGCCTGATCTTCTTATGTTGGTTATTCATCCTTTACTCCGGCCGTTGCGACCAAATCAACCAAGCAGTTCCCGCCAAAGTGTCGTCAAATGGTATTCTGCCAGCTTTTCCTGCAGAACGTGATGATCTATCTCTTCCCCGGAAATTTTTAACATCCTCTTGATGTCTCGAAGATGTTTTTCACTCTTGCCTTCCTGATAAAATTGCAGTTTGCGAATAATCACATATTCTACCGGCGCTACCCAGAGTATGATCCCGTGGTAGTTATATTGGCGTCGCTGAGTAAAAGCCCAGTGATTTAAGGTGTCAGCTCCCAAAGGATAAATATCCGCCTTCACACCGCCTTTGAAATCAATAATGTTAAAATGCCCTTGTGAATCACGTTGGGCTTCGTTTCGGATAACTTCCAGAGGCGGCAGATAGAATTCATCGGGCCCAAAAACTTCACATAATCGGGCTATATCTTTCTCTTGAAGTCGAACTACTAAACCAATGTCATAAGTAAAGCGCGGTTCGCTGTAAATAACACCGGCAATAGATCCAGTCGCCATATATGGTATGCCCGCTGACTCGAGCCTGACCGGAAAAATCATCATTTCTTTAGGTTCGTGCATTAAGAAATATCTCCCGAACCGCCGCTTCTACTTTTTCCCGGCTCCAGTCAGGATGTAACTCTCGCAGCCGCAACGTTTTTAATTCTCGAGCCATGCGGTACATATTCAAGGTGATATCAAGCTTCCTCTGGGGTGACATAGCCTTGAAAATCTCAATCTGTTTTTCCGACGGTTCGTCTGAGTGCATCAATGTACTTCTAATTGTAAGATGGTTGACATTAGTATCTATAATAGCGCCACGATTTTTTCCAGCTCCTCCGCGTCGATTTCGTCGAAGGAATTGAGCTTGTCGCTGTCCACGTCCAGCACCGCGTATATTTCGCCCTTTTTATTTTTACAGGGCACTACTATTTCCGATTTGACACGGGCGTCGCAGGCGATATGGCCCTTAAACTCGTGCACGTTGGGCACTACCATCGTTTCTTTGCGGTTTACCGCCGCCCAGCAGACGCCCTGGTCCTTCGGCAGATTCTGACACGCCAGGAGGCCCTGGTAGGGCCCCAACAGCAATTGCCTCTCCACCAGCCGGTAAAAACCCGTCCAGAAAAAGTAATCCATCTTATGATGCAGCAGCCCCACCATCGTCGCCATCTTGGCGATCGGGTCCTCTGTAACGTTTAAAACTTCCGTCAACTGCTCCCGTATGCGCTGATAACGACCTCGTTTTTTATCTGCATCCATAGCTGTCACTTTATCGAGTTAACTTGTTTTTTGCACAAACACTTTTAGAGCAGCGCCGCCGATTTTGACTTGCTTGACATCGGTGCTGGTTAATCCATCGTATTCCGCCATCGCATCGCAGAGGGTTTCCCGGCGGATATAGTCCTGATATTCATCACAGGCCGCCTGCAGATTTTTGTCGTCGGTTTGGTAATCAATTTTAATATGGTTCTGAATCTCCAGGCCGATGTCTTTGCGTATCTGTTGAATATGCCGCACAATATCCCGCGCCCAGCCCTCCCGCCGCAGCGGATCCGTGATTGCGATATCTAGGATCAGGGCCGGTTCTTCTCCTTCGGAAAGGACCAGGTTCCCCGGCAGATCGCTTTCCACGATAAGATCCTGAGCCTCTAGTTCCCAGGTCTTATTTTCAGCTTGAAGAGTGATATTAATTCCACCGTCAACCTTTTGGGCGATTTCGGCGGCGCTTTGCCGACCTAAAAGTTCGGTAATAGTATTCAGATCTTTGCCGTATTTCGGACCCAGATTCTTGTTGTTGGGCTTGACATTGTAGCTGACGTATTGGTCAGTGCTCTCCACAAATTCCAATTGCTTAATGTTCAGCTCGTCCAGCAGGTGCGGCTCAAATCGTTTTAGAACTTTACGTTGTCTTTCGTCCGTCGTCACCGCAATCAAACGCTGCAGAGGTTGACGCACGCGGATTTGTTTGATTTCGCGGATGCTTAAAACACGTGAGACCACATCGGCCACCAGGTCCATCTCTTCGGCCAGTCCTTCAGTGTACAGCGCATCGTCGAATTGAGGATAATCGCAGTGGTGCACGCTTTCCGGGGCGTCTGTTTTGTGAGAACGGACCAGATTCTGATACATCTCTTCCGTGATAAACGGCGCCACCGGAGCCATGATTTTGCAAAGATCCGCCAGCACCTGGTAAAGGGTTTGATAGGCGGCCAGCTTATCCTGATCGGATTCGCTTTTGGGCCGCCAGTAGCGCCGCCGATTACGCCGGACGTACCAGTTGCTCAGCCGCTCGATAAAATCCTCGGCGGCCTTGACCACCGCCGCCACATCATAATTTTCCATTGATTCCCGCCCGAGCCGAATCAACGCCTGCAACTTGCTGAGAATCCAACGGTCGATATCCTGCAATTGGTCATGAGGTACTGCCGGTCGCTGGGGATCAAATCCGTCCAGCCGGGCGTAATTGACAAAAAAGCTATAAACGTTCCACCAGGTGCTGAAGATGCGGCGGCGGACCTGATCGCCTAATTTGTAACCAAAATTGAGGTTGTTGATCGGATTATGCCCGCAGAAAATCCAACGCATTACGTCCGCCCCCATCTTCTCCACCGCCTCATCGAACCAGATCGCGTTGCCCGCCGATTTGTGCATCTCCTTGCCGAATTCATCGCGGACCAGAGCATGGCCCAGCAGCGTCCTAAACGGCGGAATATCTTCCATCATCGTGCTCATCGCCAACAGGGCGTAAAACCAGTTGCGAAACTGACCCGGAAAACATTCCAGGACCAGATCCGCCGGCACCCATTTCCCCCAGTATTCACGGTCGGTGTTATATTTAACCGTCGAATAAGGCACAATCCCCGCGTCCAGCCAGGGATTGCCCACGTCGGTGATGCGGCAGGTGAGTTTGCCGCATTTATCGCACTTGATCCGAACCGCGTCCACCCACGGCCGATGCGGCGATTGCCCTTCAAAACGCTCCCACCCCTCCACCGCCCGCTCTTTTAGTTCCTCCTGGTCGCCGATTACGTCAAACCAGCCGCATTCACATTCAAAAATCGGCAGCGCCAGCCCCCAGAAACGCTTTTTACTGATCATCCAGTCGTGCATATTCTCCAGCCAGTTCAATTCCTGATCGTGACCCCATTCCGGAATCCAGCGAATCTGACCGACAATGTTCATTATCTCCCTCCGCCAGGACATGTCGATGTACCATTCGCTCACCGCCCGAAATAAAAGCGCCGTACCGCACCGCCAGCAGTGCGGGTAATCGTGCCGATAGTATTCATGCTTAAAATATACTCGTTTTCCCTTGAGGCTCTCGAAAACCTCCTCGGCGACGGCCCCGGCGTATTTGCCCGTCAGAAAACCATAACCGTCCAGATAAATGCCCGCCTCATTCAGGGGCATCAACACCGGCAGATTAAGTTCTTTTCCCAGATCGAAGTCTTCTTTACCGCAGCCCGGCGCAATATGCACAATACCCGTACCTTCAGCGTCTGAAACCTCTTCCCATTCGATCACCCGATGCGTGTAACCCGCCTCGGCGAAGGTCCGTTTGACAATCTCCAGTTCGTCGAAGGGACCCTCATATTCCCACCCGATCATCTCTTTGCCGCATATTGTGCCCTCAACCTCGTAGCCTCCCTTTTCCTTCAGCACCTCCAGCAGCGTTTCCGCCAGGTAATAGACCCCGCCGTTTTGCCTGACCCTGGCATAAGTCAAATCGCCGCTGACCGCCGCCGCCACGTTGGCCGCCAGCGTCCACGGCGTCGTCGTCCAGATCAGCAGGTATTCCTTCTCGCATCCCTGCAACGGAAATCGCACAAAAACCGCCACATCCTCCACGTTTTTATACCCTTCCCGCCGCTCCTGCTCGGAAATCCCCGTCTCGCATCGCGGACACCACGGCATCGCGTCCATCCCCTTATAGATCAATCCCCGCTGATGGCATTTCTTCAGAAAGGTCCAGATGGTATAGTTGTTTTCATCGCTCATGGTAAAGTAGCTGTCCGACCAGTCCATCCAGTAGCCCAGCCGGATCGATTGGTTGGTCTGCACCTTCGAATATTTTTCCACCCGCGCCTTGCACAGTTCGATAAACTTTTCCAGTCCCGCCCGCTCGATGTCGGCCTTGGTCTCGTAGCCCATCTCCTTTTCCACCTCCACCTCCACCCACAGACCCTGGCAGTCGAAACCGTTCTGATAACGCTGATCATGACCCAGCATGGCGTGATAACGCTGATAACAGTCCTTCAGCGTCCTACCCCAGGCGTGGTGCACCCCCATCGGATTGTTGGCGGTGATCGGCCCATCCAGAAACGACCAGTGCTCATTACCGGCGTTCTTCTTTCTCAGCTTCTCAAACGCCTGATTATCCTCCCACCACTTGAGAATCCGGTGTTCCAACTCGATATGATCACAGGCCGATTTTACCTGCTTAAACATTGCCAAACCTTTCTTTTTACGTATCTTACCTCACTGAGACGTCCGTTTTTTCCACGCTCTGAATTACATATCCCGGCCCCCCAAAGCGGCAAAATCGTTCTTAATCCTTATCTTACAAACAGATAGGATTACATGCTCCGGAAACAATAACCCCATATTATGCTCAATATGCCTGTCGTTTGCAAGAGTTTCGTTTAAGGTTATAATAATCATGGGTGATTTTTAGGTTTTTAACAATTTAAATAGAATGTTGCAATAATCTGGAGTAGAAGATATTATACAGTGTTTATGTTAAATTGGCACCATAATGGGGCGTGTGTATAAGGCTTTAAAAGATAAGTAGTTATCAGCTAGAGGAGTAGGGCTGATGCGTAAGAAATTTATTGCCGGCAACTGGAAGATGAATCTGGATATGGCCGGTGCCCGGGCTTTGGCGGCAGGATTGAAAGGCAAGCTTAGCCAAAGTGGAGTTTTAGAAAGGCTTGACGTAGCAGTCTGTCCGCCGTTTGTATATCTTACGACGATAGCCCAAGTTCTGGGAGACAGTAATATACGGATAGGAGCACAAAACGTTTATTTCGAGCCCCAGGGGGCGTTTACCGGCGAGATTAGCGCGGAAATGCTCAAGGACGTGGGCTGCCGATATGTTATAGTTGGTCATTCGGAACGACGACACGTCATCGGCGAGAGCGACGACTTAATTAACCAAAAGCTGCGGGCGGTATTGGCGGGTGATTTGGAGGCGATCCTTTGCATAGGTGAGCTTTTATCCGAACGGGAAAAGGGCAAGACCGAAGAGGTGATCGACAGACAACTTCGAAGCGGTCTGGCCCTGGTTGAAAAGCATGAGATGGCGCGAGTAACGATAGCCTATGAACCGGTTTGGGCCATAGGGACCGGTAAGGTGGCATCCCCCGAACAGGCCCAGCAGGCCCATGCTTTTACCCGCGGGATACTCGCTAGTTTATATGATGACTCTGTTAGTCAGGCAGTTCGGATACAATACGGCGGCAGCGTCAAGCCTGACAACGCGGCTGATTTACTCAAACAAACAGACGTTGATGGGGCATTGGTAGGCGGGGCAAGCCTGAAAGTAGATGATTTTACAGGTATTATCAAGGCAGGCGGAGCCAATTAAGAAATTACCATTAGAAATTATGATATAATCAGGTGGTGAATCTGGGAGAGTGATATGGATTTAGCGATACTCGGGGCAATAAGATGGTGGGCATCGGCGTTGGCGGTGTTTTTCACCATTGTCTGCATAGTACTTATAATTATCGTGCTGCTGCAAAAAGGGCGGGGCGGGGGTTTGTCGGCGGCCTTTGGCGGGGCAGGAGGCCACAGTGCGTTCGGCAGTAAAACGGGCGATGTATTTACCTGGGCGACTATAGTCATTGTGGGCCTGTTTCTGCTTTTAGCGATGGTTCTGACAAGGACTTATGTGCCTTTCACCAGC